>Ga0209737_10000316_pt1 | contig 42444 bp, 37 predicted proteins | sample TergutCu122P3_FD_187284 | JGI IMG/M metagenome (GOLD analysis project Ga0209737, IMG submission 187284) | Cubitermes ugandensis P3 segment gut microbial communities from Kakamega Forest, Kenya - Cu122 P3 (SPAdes) (version 2) | ecosystem: Host-associated > Arthropoda: Insects > Digestive system...
CCCGAGTATCTGCTTTAAATATTTCGAATGTTGAAGCGCTTACAATGGGAGAAAATCCTGAATGTCCAAATGGATGTAAAGCATGTGGAGATGGATGTTATTGTTATGATATGTATCCATGGTACAGAGAAGCTAATTAATTCTCTTTCTTATTAAAAAGTTTCAAATAAATTAAAAACATGAAAAGAAAATTTTATTTTTTATTAGCAATTGTTGCTGTTGCCGGAGCATTAGCATTTAACGGCTTAACGAATTATGACAATGATACAGTATCTGTTGTAAATATTTCTAACATTGAAGCGTTGACAATGGGAGAAAATTCACAAAGTCCATGTAAAGACTGTGGGAATGGATGCTACACGAATGAATTTTATCCATGGCTTAGAGAAAAAGATTAATATTATTTGTGAATATTGCATCATTTCCGACGCAATATTCACATTTTTTTTAAATTTTATATTTTAATCAATATGAGAGAATTTTTTTTCACGCTAATTTTTGCAACATGTTTATCATGCTCTGTGCCAACAAACAATAATGCTGATAGCTCTGTAGGCACCGCTAATGCTATAATAGTATTCAATGAATACGAACATAATTTTGGCAAAGTTGAAGAGGGGAAAAAAGTAAAATATACTTTTACTTTTGAAAATAAAGGCTCCGGAAGTCTTGTGATACAGTCTGTAACAACTTCTTGCGGTTGTACTGTTCCAAAATATAATCGGAAACCTGTTGCTCCGGGAAAAGGGGACAAACTTGAAGTTGAATTTGATACATCGGATAGAGACGGAATGCAGGGCAAAACAATAATAGTAAAATCGAATGCAACAACTCCTGTAGTAAATCTTAGAATAATGGCTGAAGTAACGAAAGCAATGTAAAAAACATCATGAAACTATCTGCAGAAACATATAAAGGCGCTTTAAATCTGTTATTTGCAGTCCCTTTTATAGCCGTCTTATTAACAGTATTTATTATCAATAAAGATTTGGGAAATATTGTTACAGGGAAATATTTTTGGTTTTATGGTTCAATGTCTTTCGTAGCTATTATTACTCCTGCGATCTATTTTATTAACCGAAATAAAATTCAAATTACGATTGTTGATTATCTTGTTGTTGCGCTGGCAGTATTAGTATTATTATCGTCAGTAGTGATTAACAGCAATCTGCATACAACCAAAACAGTCAATTTTTTATTACTTATTACTCTTTACTTCTTTTTAAGAGTTCTATTCAGCCAATGTGTCAACTGCGTACAGATTATTATGTTGGCACTAATTATTACTGCATTGGCAGAGGCTGTTTTAGGATTAATGCAATTACATGGTTTAGTTCAATCAAATCATAACCTATTCAAAACCACCGGCACATTTTCCAATCCGGGTCCATACGCAGGATATTTGGCTATTATATTTCCCTTAGCGTTGCATTGGTCTTTAGATTTTATGAAAAAGTATGAAAAATTAAAAGTTATTGATTTTTCTAAAAATGCAATTCTTGACAAAATTAAATGGACTAACTTATACGCATACATCGTTGGCATTTTATCAGTATTCGCTGTTATATCTATATTTTTGATTCTTCCGGCAACTTTGAGCAGGGCTTCATGGTTTGCACTTTTGATTGGAAGTGGAGCGGTAATAGTTTTTTATTACTTCAGAAAAACTAAAATTTGGATAATTTGCGCGTTTGTAGGGATGTTAGTATTGGGATTTTCCAGTATTTATAATATTAAAAAAGATTCAGCCGATGGTCGTTTGTTAATGTGGAAAGTATCCTTTCAAGCCGCCATTCAAAATCCTACCGGCGTAGGACTGGGGCAATTTCCCGCAGCTTATGGTAAAGCACAGGTAGATTATTTTTCATTAAACAATGCTTCAGAACAAGAAAAACTTATAGCTGAAAATCCTGCGTATGCATTTAACGAATATTTACAAATAGGCGTTGAATCGGGAGTTGTATCGCTTATTTTATATATTGCTTTAATCGTTTTTGCTATGTTGAACGTCCTAAAAAACAGTCAATACGGAATATTTGGAGCTTTTATATCATTGTCTGTCTTTGCTCTTTTCTCTTATCCGTTCAGCATGTTGCCTCATTTAATACTTCTTGTATCTCTCTTAGCGGCAACATCTTCAAATACAAATAACTATTCAAAAGAAATGTTACGTGGTTTGATATTGACAGGAGGCATTATATTATTGTTTATGATAATTACGGTTTTTTGTTTAATGAACCGCTATCCGGTATATATAGCTTATAAGGATTGGAACGATCGTCTTGGTTCCGGTTTATATGAGGAGACACCCGAAAGATATGAATATCTCTATCCTTCACTAAACGATGATATTGATTTTTTATTTGAGTATGCGCAAAATCTTGCACGACATGAGAGATATGAACAAAGCAACGCAATATTACAAAGAGCTATACAGATTAGTTGCGATCCGATGCTTTACAATGTTATGGGTAGAAATTATCAAGCGTTAAAACAATACGATAAGGCAGAGCAAAATTTTATTACATCAACCTTGTTAGTTCCAAATCGCTTATATCCTTACTATCTTTTAACGAAAATGTATGATGAGATAGGTGATAATTTAAAAGCTGTTGAAACAGCCAATATTGTTTTAACTAAAGAACCAAAAATCCATTCCCCTGCCATTGACGAAATGAGACAGGAGGCAAGGAGAATTATAAACGCAAATGATATATATAATTAAAGACAGTTTCTCTTTAATTGTAAAAAAAAAATTAAAATGACTTTGTAATTTTGTCTGTCAAAAAATGAACTTTTTGCCGTTGCGTATTAAAGAACTTGATTCGTTCTTTTTCCGAGTTTCCACATAATAAGACAGAGCGTTGAGACAGTTTTTTTAGCCAATTTTCCGTTTCCTTACAGAATTCCTTGTCAAAAACATTTAAGCTATTTATTGTAAATAGCTTGACTATACAATTGGTTGTTTCGGATTGTTTAATCAAGAGATAGGAATTTTCCAATTCCATCTCGCTTACATAAAATTTAAACGAAGTTAGATCATCCTTCGCACTGTTTTCTGCCCATTCTTGTAACTTCGATAAAATGTTTAATACCTGTTCACATAACAACAATGGTAATTCTTTGTTTGAAAAACTGCAAATATCAATATAATAGCTAATTAGTCTTAAAGTGGTGTTGATTGTGTTTTCCGTCCATATCTCCGTAGAAGGGACAAGTTCATAGTTTTTACTGATTTTTTGATAATAACTGATAAGTTCTGGCGTATCGATTTCTTGAAAGAAATCATCCATACTGCCTTTATAATCGTAAACGCTTTGAGACCATGTAAATAATTTGAAAAGAGTCAGCTCCTTTTGTGTAATCAAATGAAATACCGGAATATCCGTAGCTGACATAAATAAACTTGAATTATGCGCAGTTCTTACTTTTTCAATATTCTTTTCTAAAGATAGCAAATAGTTGTAATATTCATTAGGTATGGTTAAGTCAATCGGTCGGTAAATACAATTGAACAGGTTAATATTTTTTACATCCATCATTAGCGCATCAAGAGATATTTGAAAATGTTTGCACAATATATATGTTTCTTTTATACTCAACAGTTTATCACAACGTATTCGTCTGTAAGCCGAATCTCTTCCTGTTTTCAATACATCTGATATTTCATCAACCAAAACCTGATTTGAGCGAAGATGATTTTCTTGTATCTCATCAAACAATCTTTTTTGTATTTCAAAAAATTTTTCTGAATTATCCATAATCAACAAATATTTTCAATCTTATTTTCAGCAAAAATTGCTTATTTTATCATAATTTAAACTTTCCTTTTGCAAATAAAGATATAAAAATTACTAAAAGCAAGTTTTTAATAGAAAAATATGAATAACTGCTAAACATAAAAAAATGCGCCTTAAAAATCGATTTTAAAGTAAATTATCGACTTTATATTTTTGCTCGAAAACTTATTAAATGATTTCAAAAATTGCAATAACAGGATTACCAAAGTGTAGCAAAACACTTTTAGTTAATGCATTATCGAACATGACAGGTATTCCATGCATTCAAAATAAAACAATGTATGACTGGTACAAAATATACGACCTTTTTGATTCTAATGATTTTGTATGGAAAGATATGTTTTTGATTGCCGCTTCTTCATTTTTTGAACGTGCAAAAGTCGAATCATATTTTGATCAATTTATTTCAGATGGAGCTTCATTTAGTGAGTTGATGTATTTGAAAATAAATTATGCAAAATTATTTCAAAACAAAAGGCAAAATGAACGAAATAAAATATCAGAAAGTTTAGAATATGTAAGCTTTTCATACGCAGCACAACAATACGATTTTATTATACATGCCGACTCTTCAAACGATGGCGGTTTGGCAAATAACTTTTATGTGGAATTATATTTGAAGTATAATATCCCATATAAAATATATAATACCGAATTTTTAGACCAGACTTTGAAAGAAATCTTACACGACCTTAATATTCCAATGAAACAATCTATAGAAAGTTCTATTTATCAAACAAAAACAAACCTTTTTTTATAAAATGATGACCCAATGACCGATATGCAATACAATAAAATGACAACGATGAATGTAATGAAGTTACAATTGTTATTATATTTAGCTATTACTGTGCTCTCGGTCAGTTCTTGTAGAGACAATAAAAAACGGAAAGTAGTAGAAGATATAGTAAATGAATGGTTTGGGAAAGAGATTCTGTTCCCCGAAGGAATACAGTGTTATATGGGCAGAAAAGATACTCTGCCTGAAATTTGTAGCGAAAATTTTCAGAAAGAATTTAAAATTCTGATGTATGTAGATTCAGCGGGATGCAGCGACTGCCGATTAAGATTGTCTGATTGGAAACAATTGATAGAAGAAGCAGATAGTTTATTTCCGGAACAAGTCGGAGTTCTACTCTATTTCCAACCCAAAAGCGCAAAAGAAATGACTTATCTGTTAGCGCAAAGCCGTTTTGATTATCCTGTGTTTATGGATTTAAACGGCACAATAAATCGTTTGAACCTTTTCCCGCAAGCAATGGAACACCAATGCTTTTTGTTAGACAAAGACAATAAAGTATTAATGATTGGTAATCCGGCATTAAACCATAGAATTTGGGAATTGTACAAAGAGCAAATTACAGGAGGGAAGAAAACCGGTCCGGAAATTCTTACTACCGTCATCTTAGATAAAACGGCTCATAATTATGGAACTATCCGAAAAGGGAGTTCAAATCCTGCTGTTTTCAGAATTACAAATACAGGAAGCCATCCGTTGGTAATATCTCGTGTTTCCACTTCATGCGGATGTACAAATGTTGATTGGGAAAAGCGACCTATTGCGCCCGGGCAAACGGCAACTGTTAACGTTGATATGGTACCGGATGAAACAGGGTATTTCAGCAAAACGATAGATGTTTATTGTAATATAAAAGAATCTACCATCAGATTAATGGTAAATGGAAATGCGAGTGAATGAGTTTAGAACTAAAAAGAAAAATTAATGAAAAGGAAAATTACATTTTGGAAATTAGGCAAGAATAAATTCACTTAGCTTTGCGCTTGCCATAGTCCCAAGCCCCGTTGGCAAGCGAGGTAACAAAATATCAGGGGAAAGGGAACTTTTTATAAATGATTTTCAAAAGTAATAATTTTTTTAACGTAATATATTTATAATGAAAAGTAAATTATTTTCAATAGTAGCAATTGCTGTTTTTGTCTGTGCTATGGCATTTAACGGCATAACGAATTCTAACAAAACAGCTTTATCGGCTGTAACTTTAGACAACGTGGAAGCGTTGACAATGGGAGAAGACTTACTTCTCGATTGGTGCGTACAATGGGGGCCAGGATGTCCGGGACCGTGGGGAGGAGGATCTTGGCATCCTGATCAGAGGCCTTGGTGGGATTAAATATAGTATACTGCGCCAGAAATGGCGCAGTATATCATTTTACATAAAAATACTTATTTGTCAAATATTATTTTAAGTTATGAAAAATTTATTGTCTGTATTTTTTCTATGCGCTATCTGTTTTAGTTGCGCCCATAATTCAGAAACAGAAAAGTATCAAAGCAAGCGAGACAATATCGTTAATGTTCGGGAAAAGGTTAAAGAGATAGAAACCGGAGATGTTTTAATCGGCCCAATCGCTAGAGTGCAAATGGTTGAAAACTATTTAATTATAATTGATGTTAAATCATTGGATAAACTAATTCGACTATTCGACAAAAACAGTTTTCATTATATTACCGGCGTTACTCGTAATGGGCAAGGTCCCGGCGAAATAATCATTATAGGACATTTAGCCGCTAATGAAGCAAATGGTAAGTTTTATGTAACCGATCATGGTAAACTGAATATATTCAGTTATGACTTAGACAGCGTTCTTGCAGATACTGCATATATGCCAAATGTAAAATTAAAACTTGATAAAAAAAGTTTTCCTGACAAATATTATTATTTCAACGATACATTATGTATGGGACGAATTATAGAATTTACAGGAAATAAGAACTTTAAGCAGCATGTGGCAAAGTGGAATATGCAAACAGGAGAGATAATACCTATGAAATACTCACATCCCAAAATCAGAAATAAGAGTACTTTGTTTGCTGCGTCTGCGGAACATGATATATATGTTGAAACCTACGAACGTTACGATCTTTTAACAATTTGCAGTTTTAACGGAGATTTAAAATATAACATATACGGGCCAAAATGGGACAAACGGGGCACAGGTAAAACATGTTATTATGGAATAGTTAGATTTTGTAACGACAAGATAGTAGCAGCCTATTCAGGAGGAAATTATAATAACGACGAATATTTTCCGACAAAGTTTTTTATATTTGACTTGGATGGCAACTACCTTAAAACTTTGGATGTGGGATATAAAATATACGATTTTTGCTTTGATAAGGAAAACAACAGAATCATTATGAGCTTGAATGATATGATACAGTTTGCATATTTAGACCTTGATGGGTTGATATAGTTTTATGAATTCAATTAAGTAATTTTGTGTATTTGAAATACAGATTATAAATCATGAGAAAAATAGTTATCATAACGATTATTGCTTTATCGTGCATTAAAATTAGTGCGCAAACTATAACTGGCGTAGTGTACGACAAAGACACAAAAGAACCTATCCATGGCGTGTATGTTTACTTTGACGGAACATCAATAGGCGATGCTACAGATATTTCGGGAAGATTTTCGCTAACACTCAAGCAAATGATAAACACAAATTTAGTGTTTCGTCATTTGGCATATCGAATGCTTGTTATTGAAGATGGGTTGTTTATACATCTTCCCGATACAATTTATTTGGAAGAGCAATTTAGCACGTTGAGCGAAGTAACCGTACGAGCCGATGGATTTAATCGCCGACAGCGACTGAGAGCATTCAGAGAACAGTTTCTGGGCATGACACGAGCAGGAAAAGCATGCAGAATAGTGAACGAAGACGATATAGAAGTGTGGTTTAACGTAGCAACAAAAACACTTAGGGCATCGTCCGACCATCCCATTGAGGTTATTAACGAATACTTAGGTTACAGGGTATTGTTCACGCTGAATGATTTTAGGGTTGAATATTCTGACGTTACGTTAGACCCTGATAGAATTCAAAAGGCTTATTTTGCAGTATCGTCATCGTTTACCGATTTAAAACCGAATGATGCAGTAATAAAAAAGCGACGAGATGATGTTTATGAAGAATCGCCCAATTTCTTTTTTAAGGGTTTGGCTTACGGCTCAAATCCATCAAACAACACTGTGTTTAAACTTTATAAAGGAGCATATCAGGTAGATCCCCGCTCGTATTTCACAATAAAAGATTCACTTTCGCTAAAAATAATTCGCATATCCGATGCCATGATTGAAAGAAGAAATCCCGACCGTTCTCTATTAGCGCTAAGTATTGTACATCGCGATAAGCCGGAAGAGGAGGGGTATTATCGCGAAATGTATTATCTGCGACAGGGCGATCCGAGTAATCAAAATAGCACAAATATTTCACAGGCTAATAATAGTAGGACTAATACAAGTGGCGTTTATGCAAATAATTTTGCAAGTAGTGTATTGGAATTAAATAGAATTACTTTGCAGAATGATAACCGCATGAATTATTATCGTTCGGATATCAGGTTTTTCACAAATACTTTATTAGTTGATCAATATGGGAACATAGATAAATTTGACCAAGTTATATTTTCGGGAATGATGGGATGGTTGCGGGCTGGAGATATGTTGCCAAAAGATTATGAACCATAATAACATAAAAGGGAAGAAATTATAAAAATGTATTAACTTTTAAAAAATAATAATTATGAGAAAACTTACAACATTGCTTGCATTACTGCTGTTTGCAGTTTCGCAAGGCGCTTATGCGCAAAAGACTATAACCGGAAAGGTTATCAACGCCGAGGATGGACTTGCCATGGCTGGTGTTTCTGTTGTAGTCAAAGGCACAACAACAGGAATGTCAACTACCAGCAATGGAAATTTTGTATTGAATGTGCCGGATGGCGCAACCATTGTAGCATCGTTCGTTGGTTTCAAAACTGTTGAACTACAGGTAGGAAATGAAACGCGACTTGATATTACGCTTCAGCCTGATGCTAATGTTTTGAGCGAAGTAGTTGTAACGGCAGCTCGTGCGATTCCACCCGAAAGAGCAGTTGTAACAGCTATGGGTATTGTACGCGACAAAAAAACGCTGACTACTTCTATACAGTCAATATCAGGAGCTGAACTAAACAGAGCCAGCGACCCCAACTTTATGATAGCGCTTAGTAATTACACGCCAGGTCTTAATGTTTTTACCAATGGTAATACTACGGTAATGGAAACAATAAGAGGCATCAAATCATGGACTTACGGAGCAGAAGCTCCTTTGTTTGTAATAGACGGAGTGCCGCAGCAACCAATTGAACGCAATAAAGAATTCAGTTCTATCGTTGATATTAGCAGTATTATTGATAGAATTAATCCGGAAAATATCGAAAGTATTACCGTTCTTAAAAGTGCGAACGCTGCCATGCTTTATGGAAGCGATGCAGCTAACGGCGCTATTGTGATTACAACTAAAAAGTAGGAATCATAAGAGAGAGTTAGTAACATATTATCAGCCAATTTTTGGCACTATTAAGTAATATTTGTAAGAACTTAGTGATTTCAATAACTTTTGTTTCCTATTTTATTTCTACATAAATACTCCTTACGAAATACTTTGCCAAAAAAATATAAATTACAATAAGTCAATAGCCTGACGTTGTTTTGCAAAAAAATCAAGTCTGCTTTGTTTATCTACCCCCGAAATATGATAAGATGAGTTTTTCTTTAACTGCATCCATGTTCTGAATTTTTTCACCATTTCAACGTTATAAGTATAAATTTCATATTTGTCGAATACATGGACATAGCATATACTTATTTGGGGCGTATGAGTGTAACTGTAATTTGTATTAACACTGAACCGTGAAACGTAAAGATTTACTTTGTTTTGAGTCTCGGGATAACAACCTTCATATGCAACTTCTAATAAATAATCATGTAAAGAGTATAGATCTTTTTTTATGTACTCCTTTTCTTCATCAGTAATCATCTGAATGGAATGAAAATAGCATATTTCACATACCAGATTGTCAAGAAGCATACGGTCAAATATGAAACTTGTATTGGGTACATTTTTTATTGCCCGATAATAGTCGGCAGTTAATGTACGTTTTTCCTCCGAAATATTAATTTGCGAAAACGGATCTGGCTTTTTTTTATCGCCAAATTCGTACATCCATTTGAACAAATAAAATTGATTCAAATAGCAGTAACCTGCAAGCAACTGACGGGGCAATTTATTACATACATCCATAAACTCTGTGTCGGGAAAATTTTTGAGATTGTTGATTGATTGGATGATATCTTGCAGAAACTTCTGTTCCTGTTCCGATGGAGTAATAAAATTGATTGGTTGCATTAGGAAAGGTATTTTTTCTGAAATAGAATTATTGATAATACTATCCAAAGAAATGTTCCACGCTGAAGATATTTTTGCAATTTCATTAAAAGAAAGAGGCACATCATTACGCAACCTCCTGTATGCCGCTTCTCGCTCAATATTTAACAAACCCATCAATGCTTCCACTAATAAAGATTTCTTAGGATACTTTGCAAAAAGAATATTCATAAAACGATCGTATGATACTTCATTACCCATATTATTTTTGATATTATAAGTGTTATCTATATAAGATAACTTAAAATAAGAGTAAATATTGTTGTAAAAATAAATTATTGTGACATTATAAGAGTTTTTTCATACTTAATATACTTTTCTTAATAAAAAACCAATCCTATTCGTGATTTTGTTTTAATTTACGATATTACTCTTCTCTTTTGATGCAAAAAAAGCCTTGACTGATTTTTATGATTGTTTGATTTTTACAGTCTCAATTTATGTAATGAGATAAACAATTTTAAAAATGAATCAAGGACGAATACTATTATTTTTTGCGATTGCTGTACTCTCTGTCTGTTCTTGTAAAGATTATAAAAAGCAGAAAGAAGTAGCAAAAATAGTAAATGAATGGATAGGAAAAGAAATTCTGTTTTCTGAAGACATCCCACTCTTTGTTTACAACAAGGACTCGCAGCCGAAAATAAGTGACGAATATTTTCAGAAAGATTTTAAAATTCTGATGTATGTTGATTCGGCAGGATGCAGCGATTGCCGTTTGAGATTACTTGACTGGAAACAATTGATAGAAGAAGCAGATAGCTTATTTCCGGAGAAAGTGGGTTTTCTTCTCTATTTCCAACCCAAAAGCGTAAGAGAGATGACTTATCTGTTAGCACAAAGCCGTTTTGATTATCCGGTGTTTATGGATTTAAACGGCACAATAAATCGTTTGAACCGTTTCCCACAAGCTATGCAACACCAATGCTTCTTGTTAGATAGAGACAATAAAGTGGTAATGATTGGAAATCCTGCTTTAAACCATAGAATTTGGGAACTGTACAAAGAGCAAATTGTAGGTGAAAAGAAAATAGAACCGGAAGTTCTTACTACAGCAACCGTAAATAAAACTGTTCATAGCTACGGAACTATCCGAAAAGGTAGTTCAAATCCAGTTGTTTTCACAATTTCTAATACAGGAAACCACCCTTTGGTAATTTATCGTGTGTTCGCCTCTTGCGGATGCACAAATGTAGATTGGGAAAAACGACCGATTGCGCCTGGGCAAATAGCAACTGTTAGCGTTGAAATGACGCCGGACGAAACCGGATATTTCAGCAAAACGATAGATGTTTATTGCAATATAAATGAATCTCCTCTTAGATTAATGGTAAATGGAAATGCAAATGAATAAGTTAACAACTAAGAGTTAAAAATTAATGAAAAGGAAGATCATACAATTTTTTCATGTTGCGATCGGGATACTTGATTTTCTGTTGTATTTTCCGGTAATGGTGGGGAAAATGCTTTATTGCAATTCGATTAAAATAATTTGTTCTTCAGACAAGCAGATGGTTACCATCTGGAAATTAGGCAAGAATAAGTTCACTTAAGTTAGCGCTTGCCATCATCCCAAGTCCCGTTGGCAAGCGAGAATACCAGGGAAGAGGGAAATTTTGACCAAATGATTCATTTACTGCCATTGGTCGTGTGGAAAACGAAAGCATGAATCATCAAAGTTAAAAAATAAACTTAATTTGGTAGTGTCAAGTTTGTAACACTACCCAAACACTTAAAAATTAATAATATGTATAAAAAAATCATTGGCGGAATCGCCGTAGTAGCTATTGCAGTAGCAATGGCATTAAGTGTAAACTTGAATGCAAAAAATAACAATTTATCGAGTATTTCTTTAGTCAATGTGGAAGCACTGACTGGGGGTGAAGATAGTGAAGGCAAAGGTTTTGTATATTGCTCTGGAAGTGACATTATATGTACAGGAACAGGTAGGTATACTTGTTGCGTGTAGATATTAAATTTAGGATTCCGATATTTAATTTGCTGAAAAGATAAAAGGAATAAAAATGATCGTAAAATAATAATTTACAATATTTTTTATTTATGTAAGCAATCTAAAATGTTGTTGAATATTTATTTAAGTCTCTTAAAAGTAGAAGGTAATCCAAAAGTTATCATGCTTAGGTTAATTCAAAATAAGTTGATGTTAAGTTTTGGATGCCTTTTTTAACAGATTCATTTTAAAAATAAAATAAAATAAAATTATGAAAACTAATAATATTTTTATATACTTTGTTGTATTACTTTTAGTAACTTCATGTAAACAATCTACCACCAATTATGGCGACACACAATCACTAAATTTTAACCATGGACATAGTGCTGATATATCCGATATATTGGAAATGAGTTTTATTAAGTTGGAAACAAATGATAATTGTCTTATAAATTCCATAAGGCAAGTAGAATCTGCATTAGGGAAAATATTTATATTAACAGGAGGAGCGGAAAGTGGAGTTTTGGTTTTTGATTCTTTAGGGAAATTTGTTGCACCCATCGGAACCAGGGGCAATGGACCTCAAGAATATTTACTTTGTTCTTCTTTTAGTATCGATCATTATCGAAATATTATTTCGTTAGTAGATATGGCACAAAAAAAAGTAATAAATTATAACTTAATTAATTATGAATTTGTTTCAGAGCATAGACTAGTTGAGGGATTTTCAAGTTTTGAATATTTGGGCAATAATCATATTGTGTGGCACAACTTTGTTGCAAAGGACGACCTTGCAGGTTGGTGTTTTGTTGTTACCGATATAAATCAAAACTACATTAATAAGTATGTCAAAAGAAATTTCATAACTGGTTACCATACTGCTCCCTTAAAAAGTATGTACAAAATTGATAGTGATGTGTTTGTTTATTCTGGATATCATCCTATTATTTATCAGTGCCTAGGGGACAACATTCATCCTTTGTATAAATTAGAATTTGGGAGATTTCAAATACCACCTTTAGATCATTTGAAAAAAATATCAGCAGGCAATGTTAATTTTTTGCCAGAATTAGCTCGTTCGAATTTTGTATATACTTTCATTGTATTTGGTACTTATAATACTGTTGTTGTAGAATACACCGTTTCAAATATCCAATATATAGGGGTCTATAATAAACAAAATAATCAGACGTACAGCTATACAATGGAAGATTTCCAAAAAATGCTGAAAATTGGAAAAATAGACCGAATTTCTGGTATTGTAAATAATTCTTTTGCAGCAGTAATGTTTCCATTCTATTTATTTGAAGAAAAAAACAATTCACTTAATCCGGAATTGCATCGTTTGATAGATGAATCAAACGAGGACGATAATCCTATTCTTTGCTTGTTTAGGTTAAAAACAAATTAAGAGAAAGAGGATGTCGTGTTTAAGTTCTTATGAACGATTTTTCTCAAATTTAGTTTTGTATGACACTACTGTTAGATAGATTTATAATTGGAAACTTAAAGTTTCTTTATAGTTTTGGAAGATTAGGACATGAATCCTTTGGTTTTATTGGAACTTGATAATGACTTCGTGCGATGTACAATAGATGAAAGGAGAAAAACTATTTATGCCTGGGGTCCTTTAAAAGATTTCGATTACTTGTTGATATATGAATATGACATAAAAGCCCTATAGGATGAAATTTGTATTATCATTCATGGAGTGTCTATCTGTGGTTGAAGATTTAAACTCAAATTATGCATTGGAGAATTTTATAATTTCAATTAACTGAATTTGAACACTTCAAACAAACTTAATTAACTGAATAACTTCGATTTGTAGTGGTATAACTTTTCTATTGCGTGATTTGGGTTTAAATCTTTATATAAGATGAGTTTATAAATCCCCAAAAAATGTAACTTTACAAAAAATTCTGTTTGTTGTGCCGTTATGTATAGTTATGAAACTAATGTTTGTTAATCATTTCTAAAGCTATAAATTAAAAACATGAAAACTCAAGTCCTTAAAACTCTTATTACTGCATTTTTAAAATTTCTTTTTGTAATTTTATTTGCAGGGTTTATTATTTATGAAATAATTTTTATTTGCAGGTTGTATTTTTTTGTTTCGTGTGTAATTCCTTCAGATTCAATGCAACCCACTTTGCTAAAAGAGGATTATGTGTATGTTACTCAAAGAATACCCGGGCGCCGAGTTTTAGAATACGACACAATGAATTCTCAAAAAATCATTGCAACCCGTAAAAAAGGGAAAAGAGGAATACAGCATAATGATGTTTTATTATTCAATTCGCCTCATGGCGAAAAATGGGGTATAATAACTCTTGATATTTCATCGCATTTTATAAAGCGCTGCATAGCACTTCCGGGCGATACGTTTTACATAGATAATGGGATCTACAGAATAGAAAACAGCGTTGATTCCTTTGGATATTATCCGTATCAATTGCAATTATCAAATATGGTAGATTCTCAATTCACTAAAATAATTTATAATTGCTTTCCTCACGATAACGAGTTTAGCTGGAATATTAAAAATTTTGGTCCGTTGTACGTTCCAAAACAAGGCGACAGAATAAGTATTGACGCTAAAACCGTAAAACTGTATAAGGGCATTATAGAATATGAAACGGGTAAAACCATTTCAATACGTAATGATTCGGCCTTGTTTAATAACTCGTTTACAAATGAGTATGTATTTGCAAAAAACTATTATTTTATGGTTGGCGATTATTTGTTCGATTCGTCTGATTCGCGCTACTGGGGTCTTTTACCCGAAGATCATATCATAGGTAAGGTATCATTTATATGGAAATCAAAAGATCCTTTTACAGATAAATATCGTTTTGTAAGATTTTTTAAAAAGGTACTATAATTAATATTATGCCTCTATCAAAAGAGATATATAAACACGCATTAAATCTGTTATTTGCACTACCTTTTATCGCTGTTTTATTAACGGTGTTTATTATGAGCAATGATTTTAGAAACGGTATTGTTATTGGGAAGTATTTTTGGTTTTATGGCTCAATGTTTTTCGTCGCTATTATTACTCCGGTAATATATTTTATTAACAAATACAAAATTCAAATTACGGTTATTGATTGGCTTGTTGCAGCACTGGCAATATCTATATTATTATCGTCAATAGTAATTAACGATAATATGCATACAACCAAAGTTGTTACTTTTATTCTGCTTGTTACTCTTTACTTCTTTTTTAGAGTTCTATTTAGCCAGTGCAAAATAAGCGTGCAGATTATTCTGTTAGCATTAATTATTATCGCATTGGTAGAGGCTGTTTTGGGACTAATGCAATTGCATGATTTTGCTTATTCAAATCATGGTTTGTTCAAAACAACTGGCACATTTTCCAATCCGGGTCCATACGCAGGATATTTGGCGATTATATTTCCTGTGGTATTGTATGAGTTCGTTAAGAACAATGAGATAAGAGTTAAAAATTTTTTGAGTCTTAATTTTTCACTTCTATCTATTAGTTCTAAATTCTTAACTTTCTTAGTTTTTAGTTTTTCGTTCTTAACTCTAATAGCTATCATTCTCGTTCTTCCCGCTACCTTGAGCCGTGCATCGTGGTTGGCTTTAGTAGCAGGGAGTTTGATTGTTTTGGAAGTACATTATTTTGAACACATCAAAAAGTTTATCAATGAGCATAAGAAAAAATTGGCGCTTGTAGGGATTGTTACAGGCTTTTTCTTATTTGCGGCATTTGCCGGTATGTATTTTATGAAAAAAGATTCGGCTGATGGACGAACACTGATGTGGAAAGTATCCCTGCAAGCCGCCATACAAAATCCCTCAGGTGTAGGTTTAGGGCATTTCCCCGCAGCTTATGGCAAAGTGCAAGTAGATTATTTTCTTTCAAATAAAGCATCAGAACAAGAAGAATATGTAGCGGGAAATCCTGAATATGCATTCAACGAATATTTACAAATAAGCATTGAGTCGGGAGTTATATCGCTTATTTTATATGTAGCCTTAATTGTCCTCGCCATGTTGAAAGCATTGAGAAACAATCAATACGGAATATTTGGCGCTTTTATATCGTTATCTGTTTTCGCTCTGTTCTCATATCCGTTCAGCATGCTGCCCCACCTTATTCTTTTTGTAGCCCTTTTAGCGACAGCATCGTCAAATACAAATAATAATTATTCAAAAGAAAGTTTTCATGGTTTTATATTGAAGGGAGGTGCTGTATTGTTGTTTATGGGATTAACCGTTTTTTGTTTAATTAATCGTTATCCGGTATATAAAGCTTATAAGGATTGGAACTATAATTTTAGTTACGGTTTATCTGATGAGAGGACTGAAAGCTATGAACGTATTTATTCTTCTCTGAAAGACAATGTTACTTTTTTGTTTGAATACGCACAACACCTTGCCGGACATGAAAAATATGAACAAAGCAACATTATATTGCAACGAGCTATGCAAATTAGTTGCGATCCCATGCTTTATAATGTTATGGGCAGAAATCATCAAGCGTTAATACAATACGATAAGGCGGAACAAAATTTTGTCACATCTACTTTATTAGTTCCAAATCGCTTATATTCGCATTATCTTTTGACAAAATTGTACAACGAAATGGGCAATAATGAAAAAGCAACTGAAACTGCCAACATTGTATTGACAAAGGAACCTAAAATTCACTCCCCCGCCATTGACGAAATGAGACAAGAGGCGAGGAAAATTATAAATGCAAATGATATTATACATTAAAGACAATAATTATGAAAAACAACAAAGTAAAAACTTTTATATCTCTTTTGGCAGGATACATATTGTTGATCTTGCTTACCAATTGCACTGGCGAAAAGACTAAAAATTTAGGACAAGAAAATGCCGTTTGGTCTGAAAGCGTATTTTTCAGAGGATATTATCCAAGTACATCGGTTGAATTAACTGAGGATGTTATAATAGAACATGCTGAGACGCTAAAAAAAAATAACATTAAATATACATATCTTTTTGCGGGACCCTTTAGCACAGAAGGTTTCATACCCGACTATGCGTTTTCCGACATTGCAATTAACAGCGTTAAGCTATTAAAGCAATATTATCCCGACATTGTAATTTTGCCATGGGTTGGCGGACTTCAGAATAAAACAGTTTTTCTTGACGACTCTACATGGGTAAAAAATGCGATTAATGACAGTAAGCGCTTAATTAATACATTATCTGTACCGGGAATCCATCTTGATTTTGAGTTTTTTATGTCGGGAGACCCCCATTTGGATGAACTCGAAGTTCCGGGAGGGTCGGGAGATGTTAATGCTTATGGAAATAATGTCAATAATTTCCACAAAAAGTTCAGAGAATTAATGCCTGAGGCTTTTGTGTCATCTGTAGTAGTAGCTACCTCGCCGGGAACAAGACCATGGAAAAGAAAAACTACAATGGATGAACTCAAAGTTCTTACAAAATATGTTGATCAACTCTCATTTTTATATTACGACACTTTTATCAGCGCTCAACTTGAATTTGAAGAAAACTGTGTTTTTTTATTGAAAGATATACAAAAGTTGAAAGCCAATGCTCCTGATGTACAATATCTTGTTAGTATAGGCACTTTTATCAACCCGGTTGAGTTCCAGAAATACAGGAATATGGATATTGAAAATATTCCAAATTCTTTACAAACCCTGAGAAAGAGCATACAAGAAGTCTCTCGTAAAAAACAGATTGTTGATGGAATTTCAATTTTTTGTAACTGGACAACCGATGAAGATGAATGGGAAGAAATATATGATAATTGGACAAAATTTAAACCCAAAAAGAAGACTAAATGACGAAGATTTTTAAACTCATATCGTTAACTTTAACATTTTTAATAGTTATAGCATTTTGTTTTTGGTTAACTGTGAAGTTGAAACAAAAGGTTTTAGTTGAAAACAGTATTAAATGTGATTCTTTTTTCCCTGTTATTGACATACCTGTTGAAATCAGCGACAAATATTTGATATTGGATAATGGTCAAATAGTTTTTTCTGTTAACGACTCAAACGGCTTTTTCTTAAAAATGTATTTTAGTGGTGCCATTGATGAGTTAATGCCTCGTGAAAAAAACCTTTTTAATCCAATATTAATAGCAAGAGAGATTTCCGCTATTCAGGATTTGAACGGCAATGAAGAATTTATACTTACGAGCATTAAATTGCAGGAATACATAGGAACAAACACCGTAAGGTCTATTTATTCTTTTCAGCAAGGCTATTTAGTAGTAATACAATTCGCTAACGACCAAAATTTATACTTAATTGATCTTAAAAATGATACTAAAAAAAAAGTAATTAGTATTTCCCAAAAACTCAATAGTGTATTATTTTGCGAAAAAAAAAACAGTTTAATTATCAGTTATGACGATAAACTTATACTTTTTGACACATTAACCGACTCAATTATTACTCTTGCAGATAACCTTGATGGAGAAAAACTTAATTTTTATATTTACAATGATTACGCGTATTTTGCTAACAACGGTCGATCAGAATATTATCAAATATTCAGAATTGATCTAAACAACCCAAAACAGTTTGATGCGGAAAAGCCTTTTTTTACGCAGGAACATGATTTGCGTTTACCAAAAGCTATTGATAATTTTCTCTACTTCATAGAAATAATTAAAAGTGAATATATACTCAAAAGAATAAATCTTCAAACGCTTGAAATTGAAAATATTACTCAAAACGGAGTTGTTTATAACTACGATTTTTTAAGTGGCGGACAAATAGTAATGGTATATTCAGACCTTACAACTCCAAAAAGCCTGATACTTTTTAACGAAAATAATCGCTCATTAGAAAATATAACAGGCTCAAAGGTTGATTATGATTTAACATCTACATTTATTAAAAGTCCAAAAAATAACTCTTCAGCTTACATTTTACAGAGGGCAAATACAGCAGTAGCAGTTAAAGGTGTAATTCTCTTTATTCGCCCGGGCATACAATCTGACTTTTCTCCCAGATGGGACGATATTTTGATGAATTTAGTCAATAACGGTTACGTGATTTTATCTCCAAACTATCCAATGTCAACAGGTTATGGCAAGAGTTTTTTAAACTCTTCGTTTCAAGATGCTATGAAAGATATAATAGAGTGGAAAAAACATTTACAGAAACAATACAAAGGGATTCCTTTATATTGCCTTTCAATGAGTTCGGGAAACTTATTTATGGAAGAATTGTTAGCGCAAAATAACAAAGGAATAAAAGCGGCAGTTTCGCTTTTTGGGATTCCTGTTGCGCCAAACAGGAAAAGTTTTTCTGTTCCAACACTGTATATTTTGGGAGAAAATGACCCCAAAGTAAATTTTTATAACAGATATTCTATGTTACAGGAATATCAAAAAAAGCATTCTTCAATTTCAATAATCAGTTATTCAGACGAAGGACATTGGTTTAGAGAAAAGGAAAACAAACAAAATGCTATAAGTGAAATTATCAAACATTTTTGTATATATTTGAAATGAATTTAAAACTAAAAAACCTATGAAAAAATTAATACTTCTAATAACCCTTTGTTTACTCTTTGCCGCCTCATGCAAATTCAAAAAAACCGAATCTGATGAAAGTAATGTTTCAACCGTCCTTCCCGACAGGATTAATCAAGTAAAAGCCTTCCGTTTGGAATATAAAGATTTCAGCCATGAGTTGATTTCTAACGGCACAATCGCTGCAAAGCAAAAGGTTAATTTGCAGTTTCCAAGTCCCGATGTGGTTGCGGCTATATATGTTAAAAACGGCGACCGCGTTGTAAAAGGGCAAAAAATTGCTTCGTTAGACAAGTTTAAGTTGAACACCGAACTATTAAAGGCAAAAGACAGTTTTGAAAGAGCCAAACTGTCGTTTCAGGATGTGCTTATAGGGCAGGGTTATTCATTGGAAGACTCTGCCAAAATACCACAAGATGTAGTGCAAATAGCAAAAATAAGAAGTTCATACGACCAGTCGCTCATTCAGTACGAGATAGCTAATTATAATCTTCAAAATTCCGACCTTACAGCCCCTTTTGACGGTGTAATCGCAAACCTACATACAAGGGCGTTGAATATTCCATCGCCGGCAGAGCCTTTCTGTACATTGATAGACAATAGAAGTATGGAGGTAGAATTTACCGTCCTCGAAAGCGAATTTTTTATGATAAATGTTGGCGATAAGGTTGCGGTACTGCCTTATGCGTTGAACGGAGTATCTATAGAGGGCAGTATAACTGAAATTAATCCTGCTGTCGATAATAACGGAATGATTCGGGTAAAAGCTGGAATCAACAATTCTGACAACAAGTTTTTCGATGGCATGAACGCTAAGGTAATAATAAAACGTTCGCTTCCCAATCAGTTGGTAATACCCAAGAGCGCTCTTGTATTAAGGACAAATCGCAAAGTTGTGTTTACGCTTGTAAATGATATGGCTTATTGGGTTTATGTTGCTACCGGATATGAAAACTCATCGGAATATGTTGTTACAGAGGGACTCTCAGCAGGCGATAATGTTATTTACGAGGGTAATCTTAATCTTGCTCATGAAACACCTGTTGTACTGATAAATGAATAATAAATGGTACGATTCTTAATCCAACGCCCCATCGCCGTCTTCATGTCCTTCACGGCATTCTTTATTCTGGGAATAATAACCTACCTGAATATCCCTGTATCGCTGTTGCCGAATATTCCGATACCTGAGATTACCATTCAAATATCGAGCAGAAACTATTCGGCGCGTGAACTTGAAAACAACGTTGTCAGTCCGATAAGAAACCAACTGTTGCAGGTAGGTAAAATGAGTGATATTCGTTCCGAAACGCGCGATGGCAACGCTGTTATACAGTTAAATTTTGAATATGGCGCTAACATTGACCTTGCGTTTATTGAGGTAAATGAAAAGATTGATTTCGCGATGAACGATATTCCCAGAGATATTGCCCGACCTCGCGTTGTTAAGGCAAGCGCTACCGATATTCCTGTTCTTAGTCTTAACCTTACGCTTTTAGATGATGAAAAGTATGGAAGGTCGAACGAAGTCGATTTTCTAAACCTGAGTGAATTTTCCGAAGCGGTAATTTGTCGCCGGATAGAGCAACTGTCGCAGGTTGCAATGGTTGACGTTACAGGTTTGGTATCAAAACAGATAGTCATAAAGCCCGATCAAAACAAATTGGAAATGTCGGGGATTACCTTACAGGGTATTGAAAGAGCGCTTAGAGACAATAATATTGAGCAGGGCAGCATGACAGTCAGAGATGGATACTATGAATACAATATCAACATTTCATCGGTTATACGCACCGTAAACGACATAGAAGATATTTTTATCAGGAAAAGCAACAGAATATTTCAACTGAAAGATGTTGCGGAGATAAATATCATTCCTGAAAAAGAGAAAGGAATGGTATATTTTGACGGCAAACGCGCAATTAATCTTGCTATAATAAAGCAAAGCGATGCAAAGATAGAGAACCTTCAAAAAGCTCTTACAGAAACAATTAATCAAATGCAGGAATCCTATCCCTATATTGAATTTAACATATCACAAAATCAAACTGAACTATTAGAGTTTACTATTTCAAATCTTAAACAGAATCTTATTCTTGCTTTCATTTTTGTATGTCTGGTTGCGGTTTTTTTCATCAGAGACGTAAGGTCGCCTTTGATTATCGGCTTTAGCATGTTTGTAGCTGTGGTTATCAGTTTATTGTTCTTTTATCTTTTTAAAATATCGCTTAATGTAATTTCGCTTACAGGCTTTATACTTGCGTTGGGCATGATGGTTGATAACTCTATTATCGTAACCGACAACATAGGACAATACCGGCGCAGAGGTCTCAGCCTTGAAGATGCATGCGTAATAGGCACTAATGAGGTCATAGCTCCCATGCTGGCGGCGGCATTAACGACAATCGCAATATTTGTTCCATTAATTTTCATGAGCGGCATCGCAGGGGCAATATTTTTCGATCAGGCATTTTCCGTTACGGTAGGACTAATGGTATCTTATTTCACAGGTATAATGTTTTTGCCGGTACTTTATAAATTGGCATATTCATTGAAAAAACCTAAAGTAATTGGTTTTCTACAGGATAAAATTTTGAAAAAAAAGAAAAAACAAGACAACAATAACAATACAGAAAAAATCTCTCTGCTTGAGAAAGCGTATCATTTGGGTGTTGATTGGGTTTTTGAACATAAAACTTTGACGGTTATTATAATGTTGTCAGCTCTTCCCATTGGACTGTTGCTATTTTCTGTTATACCAAAAGAGAGGTTGCCGCAGATTAGCGAAACAGAATTTATAGTTCAAATCGAATGGAACGAAAACATCCATGTTAACGAAAACATGGAACGTACTAAAAATCTGCTTGCTTCGATAGATAACAAGACGCTTGAAACGTCGGCGCTTGTAGGAGAACAGCAAAACATGCTAAACAGGAAACAGGCTCAATCATCATCGGAAACTGAGATATATGTAAAAGTTGCAACCACAGACGATGTGCCAAAAATGCAGAAAGAGATAAGCGACTATTTTAGAATAAACTATCGTGATGCACTTATATCGTTTTCTCCTATCGGGACGGTTTTTGAAAGGATTTTTTCAACAGGAGAAGCCGAACTTGTTGTTGAATATTATTCCCGAAAAAGAGAAGAAGATATAGACGTTGCGACAATTAAAGATATTGAAAATTATCTTAATAGCAAATCGGGCGCATTTTTGTCGGGAACTTCATTTCAAAAGCAATTGAATTTGTATATAGATATGGAAAAACTGCTATTATACAACATATCGTATGATGAAATGCTTAATTCTCTAAGAACCGGTTTCAGAGAGAATAAGATTTCTACTTTGAGGTCGTATCAACAATATTTACCCATAGTTGTTGGCTCAGAAAACAAAGATGTCAATGAAATAATCAATACTACTTTGGTACATAATTCAGACAGAAGCGCAAGTTATCCTTTAAGTGCATTTATCGGTATATCAAATGCGGAAGATGTAAAAGCAATCGTTGCCGGCAGAAACGGAGAGTTTCTGCCATTCTATTTTTTTAATATCAATAATCCTGAAGAGATTATCCAAACCGTAAAAAATGACATGAGAGAAAACGCCAAATGGGATGTTGAATTTTCGGGGTCGTTTTTTTCAAACCGCAAAATGATTAATGAGTTTATAATAATTCTCATCATATCAATACTGCTGATGTATTTTATACTTGCCGCTCAATTTGAGAATTTTATCCAGCCGCTTATAATTCTTGTTGAAATACCTTTTGATATTGCCTTTGTATTGGTATTGCTGCTTCTGCTCGGACATTCTCTAAATCTTATGTCGGCAATTGGTATTATTGTAACGTGCGGCATTATTATTAACGACAGTATTTTAAAGATTGATATTATGAATCAACTGCGTAAAAGCGGCATGAATCTGATGGAAGCGATACACGAAGCAGGCAGAAGAAGGCTAAATGCGATAATAATGACAAGCCTTACGACAATTGCATGTATGGCTCCATTGCTCTTTAGCAGTGATATGGGTTCAGAACTTGAAAAACCTTTGGCTATTGCTACAATAGGCGGAATGACAATCGGAACATTTGTCAGTCTGTTTGTGGTGCCGTTAATGTACTGGTGGGTGTATAGGAAGAATTAAAGAATTATAAATTATGAATTTGTTGAAAACCACTAATCACTAACCGTTAACTACTAAAAAACATGATAAATAAAATAAAAATATTGTTAATTATAAGCCTCTGTTTTCTGACACAGGCAAACGCTCAGGTAATAAATCTGACACTCGATAAAAGTATTGAAATAGCCTTGAGTTCTTCGCTTCAGGCATTTCGGGAACAAAATATGTATATGGCAAGTTATTGGCAATACCGGTTGTTTAAAGCCGAACGTTTGCCGTCTTTAAATCTGAGGGCTACTCCAATGCAATATTACAGAGATTTTACAAGGCGCTACGACTCGCAGCAAAACATTGATATTTACAGAAGGCAGCAATCTCTGTATAGTTCTGCAAACTTAGCCTTAACACAAAATCTTGATATTACCGGAGGAACATTTTTTATTGACTCTGAACTTGGATTTATGAGAAATTTTGGCGAAAGCACCTTTTCACAGTTTTCAACCATACCTATCAGGATAGGTTATTCGCAATCGCTTTTTGGATTTAACCGCTTTAAATGGGAAAAAAGAGTTGAGCCGTTAAAATACGAAAGAGCAAAAAAACAGTTTATCTACTCGCAAGAAGCAATTTCGGAAACGGTTATTGCTTATTTTTTCGACCTTGCAATGGCTCAGGCAGAATATAATATGGCGGTTGAAAATATTGCTTCTGCCGATACGCTCTACGCCATAGGTCAGGAACGCTTTAAGATTGCAGGAATATCGCAATCCGATTTAATGACATTAAGACTTGACGTAATTAACTCCCAAAACAGTTTTAAAAATGCCGAGATGTCGTTAAACCGCAGTATGTTCAACCTTGTTTCATATCTGAATCTTGACGAAGCGACAAAAATAGAACTTACGTTACCCAATAAACCAACCGCCTTTTTGATTGATCCTGAACTTGCTCTACAGATGGCAAAAGACAATAATCCGGATTATTTGGCTCATCAGCAGGAATTGCTTGAATCGGAAAGAGAAGTTGAAAGAACAAGAAGAAGTTCATTGTTTGACGCAAGTTTTTCGGCAAGCATAGGGTTTAATCAGATTGCAAATCAATTCGATCTTGCATATAGAAACCCTTTACAACAGGATTTTGTAAGCATTGGCTTGAGAGTTCCCATAGTAGATTGGGGAATACGCAAAGGCAAGGCAAATATGGCTCAAAATAATCTCAATATTGTGAAAACCTCCATACAACAAAGAGAGATAAGCCTTACACAGAATATCAGAATGACCGTAGCCGACTTTAATGTACAGCAAAATTTAATCGCAAGCGCCGAAGAGGCGCTTGATTTAGCCGCAATGGTTTACACCGCAACAATACAGCGTTTTATAATCGGACAATCGGATATTAACTCTCTAACCCTGTCGTTAGACCGGCAAAAAAGTGCTCAAAGAAATTATATAAACGCATTAAAAAACTATTGGTTAAGTTATTACAGCCTCAGAAAACTCACTTTATACGATTTTGAGAGCCGGCAATCTCTGTCATATCTGTTTGATAATATGGTAAAATATAAATGACCGAAAACAGATTTAAAATATCACATTTTACTGTAATACTGATTTTTGTATGCCTATCAATAGTCGGAGTGGCTGTTATTTCCAAGCTTCCGATTAAATTCTCTCCGTCTAAGGCTATGCCAAGTATAAATATATACTTTTCCATGTATGGCAGTTCGCCCAGAGTTATTGAAATGGAAGTTACATCGAAGTTTGAGGCTATGTTCAATCGTATGAAAGGAGTGAAAAATATAACTTCAACTTCATATAATGGGGAAAGCGTCATAACTATTGAATTTGATAAGAAAACCAATATGGAAATGGCGCGTTTTGAAGTCTCGACAATAGTACGTCAAACCTGGTCCATGTTGCCGCAGGGAGTCAGTTATCCGCACATATTAATGAGCCGCTCAGACAATAATGTCTATAAGCAATTTCTTAGTTATACCATAAATGCCCCAGCGACTCCTTTACTCATTCAGCAATATGTTGAAAGCCAAATAAAGCCCAAACTCGCACAAATTAAAGGAGTATATAGCATAGATGTTGGCGGAGCTACTCCAATGGAATGGCGGCTTAAGTATGACTACAAGCAGTTAGAATCGTTGAATATACAGGTAAGCGACATACGCTATGCCATTCAAAACTATCTGAACAAAGAGTTTCTCGGCATTGGAAACATAACTTCAGGAACCGGAGAAGAATGGATAAGAATAGCGATTTCGGGCGATAAGAATGTGCAAAAAGAGAATTTTGAAAACATAGAGATAAAAATTGTAAACGGAAGAATCATAAGGTTAAAAGATGTTGTTAAGGTAGAAAATATTGAATCGCAACCCCGAAGCTACTATCGCGTTAACGGACTCAATTCAATATACATGAACATAACCGCCGAAGAAAATGCTAATCAACTTGAATTAAGTAAAAAGATTAAAGAAAAAATCGCAAGACTAAAACAAACATTTCCTGAAAATTACGAAGTTCATCTTAGTTATGATGCAACCGAATATATTAAAACCGAATTGGAAAAAATATATTTTCGTTCGGGACTAACACTGTTGATATTGCTTCTTTTTGTATTAGTTACATACCGGAACCTGAAATACACATTATTGATTGTCATTTCTCTATTTGTAAACTTATTAATTGCTGCAATATTCTATTATCTGTTCAAATTAGAGATGCAGCTTTATTCATTAGCCGGCATAACCATATCGCTAACGCTTATTATTGATAATACTATAATTGTATCCGACCAGATAATACGCCGGAACAATATGAATGTCTTTCTGGCTACGCTTACAGCTACTATGACAACCATTGCATCATTATCGGTAATATTTTTCTTAGACGAACAATTACGTCTTAATCTTCAGGATTTTGCTATTGTAATAATAATAAACTTGACATTATCGTTATTAATAGCTCTTTTTCTTGTTCCGGCATTATTAGACAGGATGGGCGTAACCAAGAAGAAAACAAAACGGAAACGATTTAAAAGCATAAGCAAGCGTATTAACCTCTGGTTTAACAGATTCTACGTCGGTTTTTGCCGTATTGTATGGCGATGGAGAGTTGCCGTTATAACCCTTATTATTATAGCATTCGGACTTCCTGTGTTTTTATTGCCCGATAAAATTGACAAAGAAGACAGATGGAGTGAATTGTATAATAAAACAATTGGCTCGAATACATACAAAGATAAATATAAAAAACATATAGACAATGTGTTAGGAGGAACGTTGCGCCTGTTTATACAAAAAGTCTATACAGGGTCGTATTTTGCGGAACGGGGCGAAACAATCATTAATGTTAATGCCCGAATGCCCAGCAATACAACCATATCGCAACTGAACGACCTTATACAGCGTGTTGAGATTCATTTAAGTAAATACCCTGAAATTAGACAATTCCAAACAAATATACCCAATTCTCGTTCCGCAAGTATAAGTATAATGTTTACAAAAGAAAGCCAAAGAGGCTCTTTCCCATACACGCTCTACGGAGAACTTATTTATCTCGCAACTCAATTGGGTGGAGGAGGATGGAGCGTTTCCGGCATTGGAGATGGTTTTAACAATAATTTTAATGAATTATCGGGTAGTTTTGCCATAAGCATGTTGGGATATAGCTACGATGAGCTTTATGAACAGGCAGAAAAATTGAAAGAGAAATTATTGGAATTTCCAAGAATACGAGAGGTATCAATAAACTATCAACGGAGTTGGCTAAAATACGATTATGAAGAATATACGTTCAATGTTAATAAAGAGCGTCTTGCCAAAGAAGATATTCAGCCTTATCAATTGAATAGCTCTTTGAATAACGTTTTCGGGCAAAGCATTGCAGGCGTAGTATATACATCAAACGGAGTCGAACAAATCAAATTACATGCGCGTCAAGTAGATGAGTATGATATATGGAATATGAACAATATTCCTTTAAAAATAGGAACAGGGGTATATAAATTGTCCGAGTTGGCGGTTATTAATAGAGGAAAGGCGCCGCAAGCTGTAGCAAAAATAAATCAACAATACCAATTAATATTGCAATACGACTATGTTGGAACATTTGAACAGGGAAATAGAACGCAAAAAACATTAGTTGAGGAATTTAAAGATGAATTGCCAATAGGATATGAAGTAAAAATTCATGATAACTACTGGAGTTGGAGTAATAAAGATAGTAAACAATATCTTTTGCTTTTGCTTGTATTTGTCATTATCTATTTCAACGCAAGCATATTATTCAACTCATTCAAACAACCTTTTCACATAATATTTGTTATTCCAATATCATATATTGGAGTTTTTCTAACTTTCTACCTATTTAAACTTGATTTCGACCATGGAGGCTTTGCTTCATTCATATTACTTTCAGGTCTTACAATCAATGCAAACATTTATATATTAGATGAATTTAACAACATAATGTTCAAAAATCGCAGTATTAGCCGCCTTAAAGCATACATAAAAGCATGGAACTCAAAAATAAGACCTATATTTCTTACGGTAATATCTACTGCATTAGGTTTTCTTCCCTTTATAATAGGGTACAAAGAAGCTTTTTGGTTTCCGCTTGCAGTCGGCACAATTGGAGGGTTAATAGTGTCTCTTATTGCAACATTCTGTTTTCTGCCGTTATTTATGGGTGTAGCAAGAAACAATCTTAAAAAGTTTAAAACCAAAACTAACTGAAAAGCACAATAAACTAAACAATATGATTTTTAAATTCTGTTTGAATTTTTTGAATTACATATCTTATTTTCTGCTTCTTAACATTAAAAAACTTGTGTCTTTCTTTTTCTGATGTCTTACTGATTAGAGAAGCTCGTTGGATTGAATTATTAAGCCAACTCTCTGTTTCCCTACAAAAACTCTCATCTGAAATACTTAATCCGTTAATTGTATATAGTCTTAAAAGACAATTGGATCTTTCCGGCGTTTTGAAAAGAATAAAGGTGTTTGCAATATCGGTTTCACTTACATAAAACTTAAACGGAACATTTTTTGGACCTTTTGTTCCACTTTCTGCCCAACTTAACAATGTATCCATTAAAATCAACAATTGGTCACAAAGACGCAATGGAGCATCTTCTGTGCTAAAGTGTCCCATTTCAACATGGTAGCTTATCAATCTTAAAATTGTGTCAATCGTGTTGGCTGTCCAAATCTCAGAAGAAGGGATGAGTTGATAGTTCTTTACTATTTTTTCATAAAGGTCAATTAGTGATTCATAAGTTTCACTTTCGTTTACAAACGTCTCAAAATTACCATTATAACCATATATGCTTTTATGCCATGAAAATATTTTGAAAAATGTCAATTCTCTGTGTATAAAAAGGTTAAATAGCGGAACATCCACTGTGGAGAGTATGATTTCGCTTCCGGGTGTCTTTTGTACTTTCTCAATATTATCCGATATGCTCTGTATGAAAGAAAGATAGTCTTTTGGATCGCTTAAATCCAAAGGATAGTATCCGCATTGAATTTGATTTTTGCGAGTTACATTAGCAAACGAGTCTATTGAAATCTGAAAATTCTCACTCAGTTTTATTGCTTCTTCAAAACTTATTTTCATATCTCCTCGTATCCTGCGATAGGCGGAATCATAGCTAATATCCAATATGCCGGAAACAATATCCACCAAAGCCTTATTTGGAAATTCTTTTTGGATTAAATCAAAAAGTTTTGCCTGATTATCATTCTTAATTTTGCGATTTTCCATAAAAACGACAAGTATTTTTTGTGCATAATAATTATTTCGATAATTGTAATAATTGATTTTGTAAAGTTCACAATTATTAATGACAAATTCAATTTTTTAATTATAATTTTTTACAAAAACTATTTTTCTATTTTTTATTTCCTTATTTTTTATAATGACAAATAAAGAAAATTGAATAAATCAATAATATGAAAAAAATTGAAGAGTTAATTTTATAAAAACAGGTTAAGCAAAGTAATATTTTTTATTTTAAAATGTAACTTTTACAAAAAGCTATCCCTTCATTTTTTTGTTTATTGATTCTTCAAAAAAATCAAAAAAAGTTTTGAAAATAGCATCAATACTAAATTTTTTTAGACTTTCCATTTATAAGATTTGAAAATGACTTTAACGAAATCATTATTTTTTATATCCAAAAATTAGGTTTTGCAAAAAGTTGAAAACCTGCTTGGAAATTCAATTTTACTACTCCAAAACTACCTTTTACATTTGCCCGAAATAGAAAAACAAAATATGAAAAAAAGAATTGCAATAGCAGGTTTGCCTAAGTCAAATAAAACATCTTTGGCACGAGCGCTCTCGAACATGACAGGTATTCCATACATACAAAATAAAACAATGTATGAATGGCACAGAATATACGACCTTTCTGATTCTAAAAGTGATTTAACTTGGAAAGATCTGTTTCTAATTGCTGCTTCTTCATTTTTTGAACGTGTCAAAGTAGAATCTTATTATGATCAGTTTATTTCAGATGGCGCTTCATTTAGCGAATTGATGTGTTTGAAAGTCAACTTTTCAATTAGTTTTCAAAATGAAATGCAAGAAATTAGAAAAAAGAAAATAATAGAGAGTTTAGAGCATGTAAGCGCAACTTACGCAGCTCAACAATACGATTTCATTATACATGCCGACTCATCAAACAATGAAGAATTGGTCAATAAATTTTATGAGGAACTCTATTTGAAATATAAAATCCCATATAAAATATATAATACAGAATTTTTAGAACAAACGATGAGAGAAATCTCTAAGGATCTTAATCTTCCAACAAAAATCTCTATTGAAAACTCAATTTTCAAGCAGAAACAAACCCTTTAAATATTAATTTTTAAATGAATATATTATGGGACAAGATATAGTAATAGCAATGCACAAAAGCAAAGATTTTTGGGGAATGCTGAATTATCATTTACCCAGTACGGTTACAGTATTGGAAAAGAAAAAGGTAAGAATGTTACAGCAAGAAGTTCGTGTAAATCCGGTTTCGTGCGTTATACTGCACGCCGACAAAAATATTCCTGAAGAACCACATTTTGAGCGATTTAAAAAAGGATTTCCTCATGTGCCATGTATAGCGGTACTTAGTTCTAACAACATGGAACTTGCCCGGCATTGTGGATCTATGGGAATTGAAAGTGTATTATCATACGACGATATTGACTGTATTAGCGATGAAATAGCCAGAGTATGCGCTTTAAAAAGCAATACGGTTAGTTTGTCGGATCTATCCATCAATAAAACGAATGTAAACTATACAACTATAGTAAAGGAAGCTCTTTTCATTATAGAACGAGATTATTTGAAAATACAGAATACCAATGAGATTGCAGATTTGATGAGCATAGCGGAAGCTACTCTTTCACGGGAATTTACCAAATGTGGTCTTCCAGGTCCGAAAAAGTTATTAATACGTTTAAAAATAGAACACGCCATCAAACTCATGCGAAGTAGTGGTCTTAATATTCGTGAAATCTCATCGCTGTGTGGTTTTACCGAAGAAAAACGTATGGCTGAGTGTTTCCACAGGATGTTTGGTATGCCTCCGGGAGTTTACAGATCAAAATGGATGAATTAATAATGATTAATAAATATTTAACATGAAAACTCAAGAAGTTTTAGAAAATTTAGAATGGAAGGATCTGCTGATTCAACGTAAAACAGCCATCCCTTTATTTCTGAAAGAAGAAATGAAAGTTGCCTTCAAAAGAGACAGGCAATTTTATGTTAATGATGAAAATTCAACAATTGAAGCAGATTACGAAATAGAGTTTATATTCAATAAAGATTTATTTTAAATGATAATCAATAGATTACAAAATGATTGTTTTTGTATGTCGTTAATAATCAGATATTTAAATTTCTATATTTATAATTTGCTGATAATCACCGGTCTCAAATCTTATTGAATATAATGTTTAATGAATGGAGATGAGTGTATTTTGAATGATGGTATCGATTTTGACGATTTATATTTTTAAACAAATAATTGATAGAAAATTTATTACTAACTAAATAATTATTATAATGAAATTTTTTTTTGTAACAATCTTCAGTTTTAGTTTGTGCTTGTTCTCTGTAACAGCGCAACATCAACTAACCGGAATCGTTAAGGATGTAGCCGACGGCTCTCCTATTCCGTATGCTACGGCAGCTCTGCTGCGCCCCGATTCAAGCGCAATAAATGGCGCTATGGTCGATGCCGACGGTAAATTCTTGATTCAGAATGTAGCTTCTGGCAATTATATTTTGCAGGTATCGTTTATCGGTTGTGTAAAAGCGTTCCGCAATGTAAATGTCCCTGCGCAAAGCGATTTGGGCGATATAACCCTTAACGAAAGCGTTAATCGTCTGACGGAGGTAGTGGTAAGCGCCGCTCGCCCGTTGGTAGTAGCACGCCCCGACCGCTATATTGTAAACGTAAGCGGCAATATCCAAAGCGCCGGACGCAATGCGACGAATATTTTACAGAACACACCCGGTTTATTAGTCAATCAGCGAGGAGACATATCTGTTTTGGGAAACAATGTTGAAGTATGGATTGACGGTCGTCCCTCGCGGATGTCGGGCGAACAGTTACAAGCGTTTCTCAACTCAATGCAGGGCGATGAAATTGACAGAATTGAGGTTATTACCAACCCTTCGTCTCGGCATGATGCAGCAGGTTCCGGTGGAATTATAGACATTCGCACAAAAAAAGGCTTGCAATTTGGCGTAAACGGAACATTTACCGCAGGGTACAGACAAGGTAGAACAGACAGTGAAAACGCGGGTGTAAGCCTGAACTGGCGCCGCGAAAAGTTTAATGTATTTAGTAATTATTCCTTCAACCGTGGCAATGGTTGGTCAAGATTAGACCAAATAAATGTGATGCAGACATCTGTGGGCGAAGTTACTTTCGACCAAAAAGCTACAGCCGAAGTAATCAAAAATTTACGCAACTCTGTAAGAGCAGGTATGGATTATTTTATTAACCCTAAAAACACGATTGGCGTTATTGTTAGCGCTTATCACTCAGATGGCGGAAAGACGGACGTAAATGGAATTACTAATATTTCGCCTACTTATAACGGTGTTAGTCATTCAACAAATGATAATGTTAATTCCGGCGGCACAAACGGTATTCAGGTAAACGCCAATTATCAGGCAACATTTAATAAACCCGGGCAACAATTGAACTTTGATTTGGATTATGCGCGTTTTAATTCTAACCCTTTTCAGCAAATCAAAAACAGTTATTATGATGCGGACGGTGTGATTGTAGGCGATATAGAACAACTGCGCAACAGAAATCCACAAACCATTGATGTTTATTCGGCAAAGGTTGACTATGTGCAACCTTTGTGGAAAGGCGCCCGAATGGAAACCGGCGCTAAAGTAAGCCAAACCGAAACCGACAACGATTTGAAGTTTGACATATTTGTCGGCAACGATTGGCAGGTTGACGCTAACCAAACAAACCGGTTTATTTATAAAGAGCAGGTAGATGCCGCCTATTTCAACCTTAGCCAGCAGTTGGGCAAGTTCAGTTTGCAGGCGGGCTTGCGGGGCGAATATACATGGTCGGAAGGCAAACAGATGACAACCGGCGAAGTAAACGATACATCGTATTTTAACCTGTTTCCTACATTTTTTGTTAACTATACTGCATCGCCTAAACACACTTTTGGCTTATCGTACAGCCGCAGGCTAAGCCGCCCGAGTTACAGCCAACTTAATCCGTTTGAAATGGCGATAAATGCCTATTCTTTTATGAAAGGAAATCCCAATCTTACTCCGGCATATACGCACAACGTTCAGTTATCGCATACGTTTGCTCAAGGTTTGATGACTCGCGTTGGTTACAGCCACACCACTGATTTGATTACGATGGCACCTTTTATAGACACCGCAACTGAGCGTTATGGTTTAACTAATATAAACTTTGGTAAAAGCCAGAATCTTAACGCGATGGTTAATTACCGCAAGCAGGTAGTCAAAATCTGGACTGCAAACATGACCGTTCAAGGCTCGTATTTGGAAGAAACGTCTGGCGAGTTTGTCAGTAAAGGAAGTTCGTTTACTTTTCAACTGAGTAACAATTTTACCATTACGCCAACCTTGTCTGCCGAATTAACCGGTATGTATATTACAGGTATGCGTCAGGGATATTTGGAGTTTGATCCGTTTGGAAACATTTCGATAGGCCTCAGGCAAATGCTGTTAAAAAACAAGATGACTTTGTCGATAAACGTCAACGATATATTTTATACAAGTGGAATGAAGGGGTCTGCAAAATACGATAATGTAAACTATACTATGTTTAACGAATGGGAGAGTCGTAATGTTAATTTGAGACTTAGTTATAACTTTGGCTCTACCACAATTAGAGCAGCACGTAACAAATCAACCGGTATTGAAGATGAAACTTCAAGAGCAGGGGGAAGATAATTTGTTAAATTTATAAATTAAATAAAAAATAATGAAGATAAAAAATTTATATTATGAACTAAAAAGATTGATTTTAATCTTTTTAGAGAAGCAAATGAAAGCTGGACTATTAAGTTTAATTTTTCTGTCTATATTTAACTTATCGGTTTTTTCTCAGTTCGATGTGTACGTGAATGCTAATAGTATAAAAGATTCGCTTGCACAAGCAGTATTACGATTAGTTAAAATAATAACCGGCACGTTCACTAAATTAAGAACCGGATTAGGAGATATTACCCAACTTTCCTTAATTGCTTCGTTATTTGAAAAAATATACTTGTGATGAAGAAAAGATTGAGGCGTAGTTATAAAACTTGACGCAATTTTTGCAGCGGCAATTTCACCACCGCCGCCATTATTTCGTAAATCAAGTATTAAACATTTTATGTCTTTACTCCATTCCTTTTCTAAAAACAAGTTCTGAAAATGAAAATATTCAGTAGCTTCCCATCTGTTTAATTTGTAATAAAGTATCCCATTTTCAAAATTATATTTTCTATGTGGAATTGTGTAAAGAGGTTCATTTTCTGTTAAATAAATAAGCTGAGCGCTAATTGTATCACTCCCTCTAAGTAACTCCAATTGTGTACTATCTCTTAAAGAAATCGGAATAAGACGATTAATATTATCATTAGAGCTATTGTATTTTAACAGTGACTTAGCATCAACTCCATTAAATGACAAAAGTTCATCTCCGACTTGTATATTTTTCAAACTTTTATTTTGTACAGCGGCTACATAAACCCGATTGTTTAAGATGGCAAATCTTACAGGACTTTGCCTATTATTTGACTGACTTGGAGCACTGTTATTTGTTTGATTAACAAGTCTAAAATGAGGATCGCCGATGTTGGAAATAAGTTGGCTAAAATTGTCAATCATAGAGGAATACGGTATTGATTTCCACGAATCGATTAATTTAAAAAGCGAAACAGTATCTATATTATATTCCTCAAAATAGGGATAACGCTTTAAAGAGTGATACATAAATTTATAAAATAATTGGCTTTTATCATAAGTAGAATCGGAAATTGAAACTATAATTTCTCCATTTGAAAGTATTTTATTCATTTCCAAATAAATCGAGAATGGAATATATAAAAAGGGCCAAGTATTTAAAGAAAATGAATTCTCAGCTACAATATCAAATGAATTATGTTCTAATAGTTCATTAAAAAAAAGTGGAAAATAAACAGGGTTTTTAACATTTTTTAGTCTATATAATTGCAAGTTTCCTAAAACTAAATGGGACTTTTTACTTTGAGAAAAACCTACAATTGATAATTCTGATATAGCTAAAGTGTCTAAAGAGTCGGTCCAAAACTTTAGTTTAGAGATAAAAGGTATTTGGTAACCATTCTCTATCACTTTGATGGCTGATTGTATTTTATTACCATCTTTATAAGTAATAATGATTTGAACGCTATCAATATTAACACAATACAGCCTAATATATATGCACAAAGATTCAATATTAGTTATGATAGGTTCTTTAAATCTTTTATTCCAAATATGTTTTTTGTTTTTCTTTTTTATTGGCAAGCCATTAAAAATAGGTTCATCTGGTAATAAGTTTGGGAAAAAAAAACCATTTTTAAAGGATATATTATCTGTTCTTAATTGGTAATAATATCTTTCTATAGATAATATGCAAAATCAGTCAGATTTTTCAGGATGATTGCATCAAAAGTGATCTTTCACTCCCATCAAAAGAGCTTCATTCAATACTAAATTGTTGTTATTGTTTACGTTTCAATCTATTATGCTTTTATCCTTTCAGTATTAGCAGTTATTGTATCTAAACAATAGAGAAGTCACCCGAGCTATGCCGATTGCTTATAAAACGGGAAAAAAGTGAACTTTCGCTCCCACCAAATGTAGTTTTTTTAAATTTTCTAACTTCATTATATATTACAAATCAAATAATTATGCTTTTTATATCAAAAAACACATCCGAATTATACTAAAACTCAAAAGACTGAGAAAAGAGAACTTTTACTCCCGCTCAATATTGTAACAAGAACTCATGCTAAAATAGAGGAGTAAAGATGTATATGCTTAGTATTCAAAAAAATATAACAAATTAATTTTTTCGTAGCTTGCAGCGGAGAGATTACCCAAGTAAATTAAAAATTGTTTAGTATGATCAACGTTTCTTATCCATAACTCGCAGCATAAAAAAGTGAACTTTCACTCCCGATTAAAAATAAATTTCAATTATCACATCTATGCTATTGCCTTATATGGGCTCATGCCAAAATAGAGGTATAAAGTCAAATATAGCTTTTAATAGACACTAAATCACTTATTTGCCAAATGTTTTTTTGAGCCTTATCTATTCCCGAAAACGTTCGTTTTTGGGAAGAAAAAATCCTTAAGACTTATTAAAAAAGTTGGCGAGACAGACTCTATGGTACAAAATACAGAAAAAGAAATAACATATTGTGTGTTGAGATAATAAACAACAAATGAATGATTTATTGTGTGTTAAAGGCTATATTTGACTTTATACCTCTATTTTGGCATGAGCCCCTTTTGTAAGAAATGTTTGCGAGCCTATCTTTAGACTTTATAGGATTAAGTAATTGTATATTAAACATATATGACTTATATTCGTCTTTACTCCTCTTTTTTCCCATGAGTCCTATTAGTCCCTGTGTGAAAAATAAACCGGTCTGGGGTCTCGCCAACATTTCCGACAAAACCCCCTCTAAGGCATAATTTTATCAAAAAATCACAATTTTACCCCCTTTAAGGATTTTGTTTTATATTTAATGGTCTGTATTCGTTATGCTTAGGAATGTTCTTTGGATTAAAGGAATATTCGCCCAAAAAGTTAATGTGCGCCCATCCGAGAGGAGATATGTGTTTCAGAAGATTTTCATCAAAACTATTTTCGGTTTTTAGATAATCTATCGCTCTTTGTAAATATATTGTATTCCACACACTTATAGCATTGATAATGATATTTAGTGCGCTAGCTCTCTGTAACTGCTCTTCTAGCTCACGTTCTCTGAATACTTCGAGTTTTCCAAAAAATATTGCCCTTGCCAGAGCGTTCATCGCCTCGCTCTTGTTCAATCCACGTTGAATACGGCGTCTTAATGTTTCATTGGAAATATAATCTGATCATTTCTCAATTCATAAAGTCGTAAAAAGTGAACTTTCACTCCCTTTCCTCTTTCTAGCAGTGATTCAAATGATTATATTTTTTTATTTTTAGATGAATTCACCCCTCCAATGTTAATAACCTATCACAAATTGTTAATAATCATGCAAAAACAGTTTAAATAACAGCTAATTTCACATAATAAAGTGATTTTTCATTCCCGCAAAAGTGATTTTTTAACCCCGAATTTAAAAGCCTAATATTAAATTAACTACATTTAAAAAGTGATTTTTCATTCCCGCAAAAGTGACTTTTTAATCCCTTTCTAAAACTTCTATATTACATATAATCACATAATTAATTAGCCTTTTTTGCCTTATATAAACCTATTATTATTTACTTTTTATAAACAATAATTATAAACATATTGTATTGCAATCTTTTAATAACTTTCAATGGTATTGCAATAATACCAATTTTCTATTTACTCTCTACAAAACAAAATTAAAACTTTAGGAAAAATTACTATGTGCCTCATATTCAGGCTATTGTATTGTTTTCAAATAGTTGATTTTTAAATTTTTAGAAGCCAACTGAAAAAATTATTTATTGTTATTTTAAAATTGCGGCAAATGACGTATTTATTTTGTTTATTGCGGCAAATGACGTATTTTTGCAGTATGAAAAAAAGAGGAAAATATCAAAAATTTTATCTTTCCAAAAATGTTCTTTTTTATTCCGAACAGGTAATAATTATAAAACTTTCATTCCCTCGATTATTAATGAGATTTAAAGAAGATTCTAAAGACGTTGAGTTTAATTTTTGGAAAAATAATCTTTTGAGTTTTGAATGGCTTGATTTACATGACAAACCAATATTAAAGAAAAATATTGATAAAATTTTATTTGATTGTTGGCGCTTTTTAAATTCGCATAAAAATGAAGAATCACATTTGATTTTAGAAAATAATAAAATGATGAACATAGAAAAATTGATTAACTGGTCGGAAATTTCCCGACTATTGTCCGGAAGCAGAAAGACAATAAATGTAAATCGAATACCAAAAATTCATAGAGAAGCAATTAATAACCTTTTATCTAAATTGGATGATTGGACAAACGAATTTGTTGAGAAAAAATAAAATATAAAATGGAATCAATTATCTGGACACTTTATTACATATTTTCAATATTAACAGTAGTTGTGTTTTCAACTTTTGTTTATCTTTTCTTTCATTTAACAATGAATAAAAATATTGAAAATCAATCTGATTTGGAAATAAAAAAAATGACTCTAAAAGCAAAAATAAAAAAAGTAACAGCCTTATTATCATTAATTTTTTTTATTGTAACTTTCGTTCTTTTAATCCTTTATGTTATTACTAATTAATATGAAAGACAATATAAAAATATGGAAAAATATTGAAGCAGTAACGAAAAAGTATAATGCTCTCAGGCTTAATGATGCAATAAATTACAAAAAGTTCTATCTCTATTCAATTATTACTCATTCAACGGCAATAGAGGGCTCTACATTAACTGAGTCTGAAACCGCTTTGCTCTTTGACGAAGGATTAACAGCAAAAGGCAAACCATTATTACACCATTTAATGAATGAGGATCTCAAAAATGCTTATCTCTATGCCATGAGTGAGGCAGATAATAAAACCCAGATAACTCTTGAATTTCTTAAAAATCTAAATGCCCGGGTAATGGCGCAAACGGGAGGACCTGTTGAGAGTATCGGTGGAAGCTTTGATTCGTCAAAAGGAGAATTCAGAAAAGTGAACGTGTTTGCAAGAGGCGGCAGTTCGTACATGGATTATAAAAAAGTGCTCGCAATAACTGCCGGACTTTGTTTAGAATTAGAACAACGATTGTTAAAAGCATCGTCGCTGCAGGAGAAATATAATCTAAGTTTTGACGCTCACTATAACCTTGTAACAATACACCCTTGGGCTGATGGAAACGGTCGTACTTCACGATTGTTAATGAATTACATCCAATTTTATTATGGTATTACGCCGTCAAAGGTTTATCAACAAGACAGGGCAGAATATATAGAAGCCTTAAAAAAATCACAGGAGGGAAAAAGCAATACTATTTTTTTGCATTTTATGGCAAAACAATTACTTAAATCCCTTAAAGAAGAAATTCGAAACTTTGAGAAAAGTCAAAAGAAAAGCAATGATTTTAGTATCATGTTTTATTAATTATTGAACAAAAAACTACCCATTGATTGAAGCCGTATGAAATTAGCTGTTTTAGGTTCAAGAAAATTTAAAGATTATGCTCTGTTAGAAACAACTTTGTCGGACTATAATATTGATAAAATTATTTCCGGTGGCGCCCTGGGTGCAGATAGTTTAGCAAGAACTTACGCACAAAAGAATAATATTGAATTAATAGAATTATTGCCTGATTATGATACACATAACAAAATTGCTCCGATTTTGCGAAATATTGAAATTATTAAACAGTCAGACTACGTGATTGCCTTTTGGGATGGCAGTTCCAAAGGTACAGCTCATGCAATCGAAGTCGCTAAAAAAGAGAAAAAGCCGATTAAGATTATTAATTTTAAAACAAAACGTGTTGTTAAATACACCCAAAAAATTAACAGACAATTAAAAATTATGGACTATGGACAATCTATGTAGAAATAAGGAAATTGAAAGAATTGAATTTTTTAAGGAACTCAATACAGTTCCCGAAATTTCAAAGGAAGATAGGATTTTTTATGAGCGCCTATTACCAGAGTGGATGGTATTCATCAACAACGTAAGCCCGGATGCAGTTCCTCCGGAAGAACTGTTGGATAAAGAACAATTATTAAGATTTAAAAGGATTGCATCAATTATGTTAAAAGAAAAATTAATTAGTGAGTATTATGGTAATAGCTCTTTCCTCTCTTGATAAGTCTTTCCGTGATAACTTTTTAAAAAATAAATTGGAATTGCAGGCTAAAGGTTATCCCGAAGATGAATCTAAAAAATTTGTAGAATATTATTATTTGAAATTAAAACATCAGATTTTAAAATCAGTTGAGCCAAATTCTATTCTAATAAATGTTCCATCAGGATCAGGAATAAATCCATTAACTAAACATTTTTCAAATTTTATAATAGAAGAATTATCCAAAATAGATTTTATTTACTCTGGAGATTTTTTTACTCAAACCGCAACATTGCCGGCAAAAAATAAACTATCTTTTACTAAAAGACTAAATGACCCAATTTTTTTTAATCTTTATGATTATCAAAAATTTGAAAAACTTAAAAAAATAAACCAAAACCGAACATATTATGTTATTGAAGATTGGTTTTCGACCGGCGAAAGTTCTGTAAATTTTATGCGGGAGTTACAAAAAAATGGATTGGAAGTAAAAAATATTATTGCCCTAATATCAAACACAAAATATTTAACCAACGCTTACGACCTCATTCCATTAGTTGCTAAATGTATCCCTTTTTCCAAAAGTTCTCATAATGAATTAATAAAAGCAGTAATAGCTAATTTTGAAGGTTATTCAAAAAATAAAATGACAAGGTTTTTGCATGAATTTTCAAGTGGAACAAGAAAGCATAATCTTGTTAAATCTTTGTCTGAAATGAAAGACAAATACCTCGAACAAGGTTTGATAACAGAAAAATCACTTGAAAAATCTTATAAAAATTTTGTTAAATTATCTATCAACCAATCTATTTCATTGTAACAATTGTTGCCCATCAAAATAATAGTTTTCACCCTCATTTGGAATAATAAAATTAAAATCAATTGATTGATATTTTTTTAAATTCTGTATATCTGCCTCTTTAGTGAGATGACTAAAATGAGTAGGAATGAGAACTTTACTCTGTGCCTTTTTTGCAGCATAAAATGCATCATAAATATTTGAATGATATTGAGCCTTTTCATTAAAGTCTAAGGATGAAGCTTCATGAATTAAAACATTAACATTCATTGCAAAATCAATCAAATTTGCATTTGGTTTTGTATCTGTAAAAAAGCAAATCTGATTATCAATCTTGATGCCAACAGAACCTCCTTTATGCTCTTGTCTTATTAATTTTATATCAATTCCATTTATTTCAAATTTGTAATCATCAATCTCAAAAAATTCTAAATCTAATGTCGTTTTTGAAATAGGAGTTGCAAAAATTGGGGCTGATGTTACATATTGGCATGAATGCATTAATCCCTTATCTATAATTTTATCGCTGGGACCATATAATTTGATTTTGTATTCTTTTTCAAAAATTCCACCGAGATAAGTTAATCCAATTATAAGGCTAAATCCTTTTTGGATCATTTTCTCTCAAAGAGTGAGATAAATGATATATTGAAAGGCATGAATAATGCTGCCTGTAAAGTTATGCTCAATGATAAATTTGAGACTATAAACAACTTTTTAATGAATAATGGTTATTGTACAAAATATATTAAAGATGAATTACTTAAAGTTCTTGACAAAGCATTGTCATTAAATTCAAAAGATGAATATTTTAAATATCTTTCGGAAAGCGGTGTTGATGTATCGCTATTTTCTAATCAGATTAAGACGCAATACACATACAGTTTTTCCAATTACGATTATTCTTTTAAGGAAAACAGACTGCCCAAGAATTTTTCTTACAAAGAACTATTGAATAAATATGGAGCTTTTGCCGGCAGTTATGTTCCGGTAAGTGAACAAAAACATATTTTGTATAAATCCATAAGGGTAACACTCCAAGAGAGTAAAGATTTTTCTCAATTCTTAAAAAATCTGGAACGCACAAATATTAGTTACATTACACATTTAGAGGGTAAAATACCCCAAATTCAATTTTCATTATCTTTAGTTGATAATCAATGTCAATTGATAGGGGAGGAGATAAATAAAAAATTCTCTTATTCTTCGATATTTCATTATTATGAAAGTAAAAATAAGAAATTAAACTCCGAAACAGTCTCAGATATTGTCACTTTAACTTCCAACTTTTATCCCGATTATGTACCATTTACTCTGGATTCATACCATACACGAAAAACGGATGATAATTTACTTAACTTTAAGAAAAAAAGTAAACGGAAAATAGACCAAAACAGGTCATTGTTACACTAAACTTACTACTTATTTTTCCTTGTTATGTATAGAGGAGGGGGGTACATTGATATGGTC
>Ga0209737_10000317_pt1 | contig 42278 bp, 26 predicted proteins | sample TergutCu122P3_FD_187284 | JGI IMG/M metagenome (GOLD analysis project Ga0209737, IMG submission 187284) | Cubitermes ugandensis P3 segment gut microbial communities from Kakamega Forest, Kenya - Cu122 P3 (SPAdes) (version 2) | ecosystem: Host-associated > Arthropoda: Insects > Digestive system...
TGCTGAGCGTCGTCGTGGCTTCGAAACGTATCAGGACGTCTTTTTCGAGGTTATCGATGTCGCCAAAATCTGCTGACAAGACGGTGGTTCCCGGCACGGTATAAGCAAGCTCTGATTTCAGGCGCTCGATTTGGATTTCGGAATTGCCTCCTGCCTGTCCGGTTTGGGACTGGTATCGTTCGCGATAGCTCGGGGCAGCAAATCCCTTATATGCCGCGCTTCCGGTGTATCGGACATTCTGAGCATCCCGCAGGTCGAACGTAAAATGCGTCGTGATGACGTTGTCGCCAGCCGTTGTGATGGGGGTCTTTCGGAGGACATAGCTTGCATCATCGCGGATAATGAGCACCAGTGCATCCTGATCGAGCATGGGCAGTTCGCGCGTTCCGCTGAATTCTGCCGTGCCGTCGAGGAACAGATCAAACTCCGGCACGTAAACGATGGCATGATCAAAGACATAGGCACTTGGGAGGAGCGTGTCGATATTGCCATTCTGGCGCGTGCGCACGATGACGAAGTTTGCTTCGATGCCTGCTTCCTCCAGCATGACTTTGAGGAGGCTTGCCTTATCCTTGCAGTCGCCGAATTTTCGCTGAAAGACCTGTGGCACGGGGTAGGGCTTGTAGCCATGGATGCCAAATTCGAGGGCAACATATCGCGTTGTCTTGAGTACGAAGTGATAAATCCGTTCGACGATTTCACGACGGCTTTTGGCGCCATCGACGAGCTGCCGGACGGCAGCCCGGATGGCATCATCGGCCACCCACTGAGGCTTTGCCAGGTCGATGTACCAGTTGGCGACATCCTGCCATGTCTGGAAAGAAGACACGAACAGGAAGGGCACGATTTCCGTGATGCCGGGTGACATCTCTTCGGCCAGGACGCGCGGCACATCGTGTTCTTCAAAAGTGAAGATGACGCGATTGCCTTTTTCCTCCCGTTTGACCTCAGTGAGCACGGACGAGGCAACAAGGGGGGTGTGCCGGTAGAAGCTGACAGGAAAGTCGTTTGGCGCGATGACGATGTACCGAATCCACTGTTTATTGAAGGTAGACTGGAGCTGGAAGACGTCGCCGAAAAACGGCATCTGGCTGGCGGCTCGATGCGTTTGCGTGCGTTTGAAGCGGAATTCGACTCTGTCGCCAACGGTCAGATCCGGCAGACGGATGACCAGTTGCCGCTGGTCGAAGTACATGCGGATAGACTCATCGGCGACATCATACTCGGTGATGTCGTAGACTTGGCGAACGGTGCCGTCTCTTCTGGTCGTGGTGACAGAGATGATTTCCAGACGTTCATCTGTGGGTGAGTAATTTAAGGGAACAGCTCTGAGCGCACGAACGCCCTGTTCGTCGAGGATTTCGAAAACGATCTGGCTAAAGGTTGAAGTCAGGCCGTTAGGGAGGATCTGGACGACGCGCTGGTCAAGGAGCGCGACATAGCCCGAGGCAGAAGCGTCGCGGTTTCCTGGGATGGTGTCGATGATGAAGGGTTTTTCGAAGGTGTTTTCTTCGAAAGCGTTGCCGTCATTATCGGACAGTGGAGCGTAATTGGCGCGTTTTCGCAGGCTTTCATCCTGTGGCGCCAGTGCCGAGGCCATTCTGAATGCTTCAAGGCTGTCTCTGTTTTGTCCTGCACGCAGGCGATAGCCCGCATAGCGCCGCCAGCGATTCGGATCGTTGACGCGCATGTCGAGAAAGATGGCATACTGTTCGTCGGCGGAAACACGCCAGCCCTGTTCGCCGTACAGGCTGGGATTTCGTCCTGTGCGCATGAGCGCTTCGAACCCATGTGCTTCGGCGATATTGAGCCAATAGTCCCACATGGCATCATCATAGGGATGCCGGGCGAAGAAGTTTGCGACCTGTAGCTGGATGCTGGCGAGGATTTGTGCGAGATGGGTTTCATCGCCGGACAGGCGGGCCTGGCGCAGGTCGTTGTCGAGAATTTCGATGAGATAATAGGGCGATGATTGTTGAATTTCCCAAAGTTCTTTGATGACCCGTATCCGTTCTTCGGCGTCTTCTGGTTTGGAGGCCGTCGTCAGCCATGCCGTCAGGAAGGCCGAACTTGAGTTGGCAGGCATGGCTTTGAGTACTTCGCGAGAGACGAGCCTTTGCTGCATGATCCTCTCGACAAGGGATGTCACAAGGCCTTTGGTGAGGCTCTGTTTTGTGTCGGCGAACAAGGCCTGTGCTCTCGGCCAGATGTCGACGAGCCGCACGCCCGTGCTTTGTTCTGTCGAGAACTCGACCATGGCCTGAGCATAGAGCTGCCGAATCCATGGATTGGCCGGGTGGTGTTGCTGGGCAATGCGCAGGAGTTCAAGACGCGTCCAGTGGTCATCAATAATGGCTGCGGCGGTAAGGATGTCGTCGATAGGAAGGGACGCTGTTTTTTGCAGGTCGCGGAGCAATAAATCCCGCAGTGCATTTTTGGCTTCGTTTGAAGGCAGGATATGCATTGCAAGAAGCGCGCGCATAGGCGCCGACACATCAGGCGCCTGATACAGCGTTTCGAGGATGGAGGGCTTGCCCTGGGGGAGATCCACGCTTTCCTGCAGGGCTTCACTGATGATGGCGTGTTCGATGTCGACACGAAACGCCAGGGGGGCATCCGTTTTGGCATCTGTCAGGAACACGAAAAAATTGGGCTGTATCTCAATGGCTGCCACTTTGATGACGAGGATATTGTCGCCGGCTTTGAGATCAACAGCATAAGAGGTGCCCAGCATTGGGGCAGGGTTGGCGCCCAGGCGGCCTTGTTCTGCGACGCGCTGGCCGTTCATCCATGCGACAGCAGGGGTCGCCGATGGTATTGAAATTCTGGCCTGCACGGCGCTGTCGACGACGATGCGCGTTGCCAAATACATGACGGCAAAACCGTCGTTGTAAACGGCTTCCTGCGGGAGAATGGTGCTTTCGTTGCCAATCGATCGGTAGGGTACCCAGCGTGCGGCAATGCCATCGGATTCTGTGACCTCGGCAGTGTCAAATCCCGCTTCGGGAGGGAATGCCTGGGAGAACCCCCAGATGGAACTGTTGTCGTAGGTTGGGGAGATCCGAAACGACGTCACGGCTCCAGGCAAATCTGTGACGTCTTTGCCGAGATCACCCCCCAGCCGTGCGCACTGCCAGTGGAGAAATCGTCGCACCTGCGGATCGGTGACCTCGCCTGCGAGGGTGACATAGGCGGCGTATAAACGCCTGGTGTCGAGAAAGGGCTCAAAAGACATCAGCCGCAGCAGGGGGACAATGGCTTTGGGAGAGTTTTTCATGGCTTTGGCCTGCGACAGAAGCGTTGAGGCCATATCGGAAACTTCACTCTCTGATTCGGCCAGGGGCGTGGCCTCGGCAACAGCAGGTACGAGTGCCGCCATCCCCAACCAAATCCCAGCCAAGTATTTCTTTACGCTCATCCTAACCTCGCTTTTTTGCGGGGGAACCCTTTTTTCTTTTTTTGCGGGGGAACACGTTCCCCCGCACCCCCTGCGATACTTCGTATCGCCTGTGGTGGGAGAGACAAGGCTTATATATGGCAAAAAAGCAACCCCATGAAGGCAAAAGTTTTGACGTTTGTTTCAACGACAGGCCGTCAGTGATAAGGCGAGTGCGATAGCGGTGCAGGGGGCGCGGCCCCATAGGCGTTAATCTGATTATTAGCTTTATTGTTCTTTTGCCTTATGGCTCTTAATCGCGATCTATTAGCTACTAGCTATGAGCTCAAGCTCAAGCTCAAGCTCAAGCTGTGGAACTGCTATCAATTAACGAATTAGCAAAGGAATTATTGGTGTTCTGAAAAATCAAACTTAAATATTCACCATTAAGTTAACGCTTATGGGGCGCGGCCCCCACAAAAAATTGGACTCAAAGTTGACTACATCCACACACATTTACGTTATTTCTCGCATATGTAGCACATTTGAATACAATTCAACAATGTTCTGCATATGTGAATACTCTTCGGTTTTATGTTGCTCGCGGCAAAGTGGCGTGTTAATGCCATGTGGTATGTATGATTCGCAGGGGCATGTTGCTTTTTGCGTTTTACCGGAGTTTTTATCGACAGAGGGAGAAGCAGCTCATGGCGTTTAATCCATTTACAATGGCGCAGGAACAGTTCGATAAGGTAGCGGCACAGCTTGATCTGAGTGCGAGTTTGCGTTCGCTTTTACGTGAACCGATGCGCGAATACACTGTGAGCCTTCCCGTTCGCATGGACGATGGCAGTGTGAGAATTTTTCGTGGGTTCCGCGTTCAACATAACGACAGTCGCGGTCCGTGCAAGGGCGGGATTCGTTTTTTCCCGGGCGAGACGCTGGATACGGTCAAGGCGCTGGCGACGTGGATGACGTGGAAGTGTGCGGTGGTGGATATCCCTTTGGGCGGCGGCAAGGGTGGGATTGATTGTGATCCCCGCACGCTGTCTCTGACGGAGCAGGAGCGTCTGTGCCGCGCGTGGATCCGTGCGCTGCATCAGGATATCGGGCCGGTTCGCGATGTGCCGGCGCCGGATGTCATGACCAATGCGCAGCACATGATATGGATGCTGGATGAATATGAGACCATTTATCATGGCAAATATCCCGGCGTAATTACGGGCAAGCCCGTGGGCAGCGGCGGGTCGCTGGGACGAACCGAGGCGACAGGTTATGGTGTGATCTGCACGCTTAGCAGCGCGCTTCAGGCGATGAAGATAGATATTGCCAATACCACGGCATCGGTGCAGGGCTTTGGCAATGTGGCGTATTATGCGTGCGAGCGCTATGGCAAGCTGGGCGGCAAGGTTATCAGCGTCTCCTGTTGGGATAACAAAGACCAGTGCAGCTATGCCTTTAAGCGCCAGTCGGGCGTCAATATCAGGGAATTGCGCGATATTTCGGATGCCTTCAGCACGATCGACAAGAAAAAAGCCATTGAGCTTGGCTATGAAGTGCTGCCGGGCGAGGCCTGGATTGAGCAGGAAGTCGACATTCTGATTCCCGCAGCGCTTGAGAACCAAATCAATGCGCAGACAGTGGCCCACATTCATCCTAAGGTCAGGATCATTGCCGAGGGTGCGAATGGGCCGACGACTCCCGAAGCGGATGAAGTCATCAAATCGCGCGGTATTTTCCTCATCCCGGATTTTCTGTGCAACGCAGGCGGCGTGACGGTCTCGTACTTTGAGCAGGTTCAGTGCAACATGAACTACTTCTGGAGCAAACGTGAGGCCCTCGAAAAGCTCGACGAGAAGATGGCTGCGGCCTTCCGCAACGTATACGACCTGGCCACATCAAAGAACGCCTATATGCGCGATGCTGCCTATATGATTGCCATCGGCGTGGTGGCGAAATCCTGCCTGGCCCGAAGTTGGGCAACCTAAAACCTATTTTCGGGGGAACCAGTTCCCCCGAACCCCCTGCAATGCGAAGCATTGCCTGGTGTTAGGTGCAAACCGCTTCGCCAGCTTCTGACTGCCTATGCAAACCGGTGCGATTGTCTTCCTTAATACAAAAATGCTGTTTGTTTTTATAGGGAAAATTTTTGAACTTGCCTATTGAGGATGACACCTTTTGTCAGGGCAAGGGAGCATGCATTCTCATTTCCACGACAAGCATTGCTCCCACGAAAAAACTATCTGACGTTTCTGAGCTTGCCCGAGCTGATGATTTTGGCAATGACTCTGGCGGCGTCGTCGAGGGAGCGGCGTCCTGGGTAGCCGCTCATGACAACGATCCAGGCCTGGTTGTGGCGCGGGTCGAAGATATAGATGTTGTCCGTGAACCAGTCTTCGGAGAAACCTGGTTTTGCGTAAAATTTGACCCGGGAGTCTTTAAAAATTTTGGCGAAAATGTCGACGATCTCCGTGCCGCGCTGCCGGTCTTCGCTTCGCATGGCACGGCGCAGGACGAGCAGATCCTGTTGCTTGAGGTTGAAAGTTTCACTGGCCGGGAGCTGCTCCTGCAACATGAGACGGCGTATGGATTCACCGAGATCCTGCAGGGTCGTGCAGGCAGATGCGCTGCAGGCAGCGGGGGCATTGGATTTGGCAGCAGGCAGTTTGGTCGTTTTCTTACCCTCGCTCAGGGTTATCTCCGGTGAGACGCGCAGCGAAGGATCCTCGCCAAGTTCCCTCCAACGTGTCAGTTCGTAGCCCCGATTGAGGGCAGTGCGCGAGATGCCGTAGCGCGAAGTGAGGGTTTCTCTGTGCAGTTTGTCGAAGGAAGCGAGCTGAACGACGCGATTGTAGGCAATGTTGTCGCTTTGGATGATGGCGGCTTCGATGAGGGCGCCTACGGTGGTGGTGTAGGGGCGTTTGCCATGGAAGGTAACCTTGGCGCGCGAAGTAAAGCCAAGTTCATCAATACGGCGCAGGGCAGTGATGGCCGCAAAAAGCTTTACCGAAGAAGCCGGATTCCAGCCTTCACTCTTGCTCGAAGTTCCCTGATAATCGAAAGCCCGCTCGCGTATGACGACTTGTCGGGTAGCATCGAAGGTGAACTCAATGACAAACGCCATGAACCTTTGCGGCGGCTTGAAGGACTCCTCGCGCATGAGGCGCGGAAGTGTCGTTGTATCGACACCTGCAGCTTTCCACCATCGCCCGCGTTGTGCACTGGGTGCCGGGGCGGCTTCGACGAGAGGCTGAATCTCGCCGGATTGGCAATCGGGAATGAGGAGCTTTTGGCCAATTTTGATTTGATCGCCTGTCAGGCGGTTGGCTTTTTGGATTTGCTCAATGGTGCAGCCGTGCTGCTTCGCGATGCGGCCAAGGATATCTCCCGCGACCACGACATAGGGCTTGGCTTTGGCCGCGGCGATGACCTCCGAACTCACATTGGCATCGAATGCCAGATCCCGTTCAACAACATAGAATCTGCCAAGTTTTGGTGCGATGGCGCCATGCTGGGGAGGGAGTTCGGAGAGAGAAGCTCGCTTTACGGCAGGCGGGGGCGCTGGATTTTCTTTGGGTTTTTCGACAGAAGGTAACTTGTCATTTGGCGCATCGACAGGAAGATCCATGCCGGAAGATGCATGCGCAGCGATTCGCCGCGGTGCAGCTTCTTCGATGCCAGCCGACTTGTTTGAGAAAAGCGCAACGGCCGCAACCACAAAGGCAATACCGAACACAAGCAGGGCTGTGATACCTCGCCATGACTTGTTTCGCTTCTTTCTGAAGAAATCGCGCGACCCGCGCCTGCCTGACATTTTGAACTCCAAAACCAGCGGGCACGATGCCGCGCCACTCAAACGCCTTGCTAGCTAAAACAAGCGCTTTTGACAATACATTTTGCCCATTCCCGATCACCCTTCGCCCAATATCTTGTATTCCGTCAATGACGGATGATACAAGCAATTCTCGCTGGCGTGACGCTTTCTTTGATTCACGTACTTCCTCGGACGCATGGCATGGCACAGAACGCATATGCCGCATGGGTGAAATCACATGGCAAAACTCTATTTTCGTTACGGCGCCGTCGGAAGCGCCAAGACGCTCAATCTGCTGGCAGTTGCCCATAACTACGAACAACAGGGCAAACGCGTGGTGCTCATTAAGCCAAGTCTTGATGATCGTTTTGGGGCGGTGACCATTCGATCCCGGGCGAGCCTTGAGCGTGAGGCCGATTTGTGTGTATCAGAGGATTCTGTCATTGATATCGACAGGATGAAGGGGATCGATTGCGTGCTCGTCGATGAGTGCCAGTTTTTGAGTGAGTTTGTGATCCATCAGCTTCGAAGAATCACCGTCGAACTCAATATCCCGGTCATTTGCTACGGGCTCAGAACGAACTTTATGACCCGTCTCTTTGAGGGGTCAAAGCGCCTGATGGAGCTTGCCGACAGCATCGAAGAGGTCAAGACGACGTGCGCGTTTTGCAATCGAAAGGCGGTTTTCAACATCAAACTTCGAAATGGCCGCGCCTGTGTTTCGGGGGACGAGATCGAGCTTGGCTCGGAGGAGCTCTATCAGCCCTCGTGCTGCCAGTGCTATGAGGAACGGACAGCGCGCAGCAATCCCATGCGTTTGCCGGCCGTTGAGCTTTGGCTTGTACGTCATGGACAGACAGATGCCAATGCGGCAGGCGTTTTGTCTGGCTGGCATAATGCACAAATGACGCCGGTCGGCATTGAACAGGCAAAGGCACTTCGTCAAAAACTCGCACATGTCGAGTTTGATTCGGTCTATTCTTCTGACCTTGACAGAGCTGTCGAGACAGCGCGTCTTGCCTGTGGTGAACCCGAACGTACGCCGGCTTTGCGTGAGATTTTCTTTGGTGATTATGAGGGCAAACGCATTGAAGACGTCGATCAGGATTGGGTCAGATCGCTGTATCAATTTAACGCCTTTGAAGCGCCAGGCGGAGAAAGCGTTGAAGAGACGACAAAGCGCGTAACGGGCTTTTTCGAATCTCTCAAACCCGGCCGCCACCTCGTCGTTTGTCATGGCGGCGTGATTCGAACCATTTCACGGCACATTGGTGAGGACCGATTCATTAATAACGGTGCGGTGCTGGTGGTTGACTGGACGCACAAACGAATTATCAGCCATATCGACTGAATCGGCTGATGCGATGGTTTCGTCCGCTATTGCTCGCCCTGGGCGAACAATACGCGGCCGGGCGTGGCTATCTGCCTGGGCAGATACGCCACGCCTTTTATTTTTTTGCGGGGGACAATGCAGGGGGGCGCATTGCGCGTCCGCATGCCGCTATTGTGTCCGCCCGTTGCGTGCTAGAACGGAATAGTTTTTGTCTCCCCGGGAGAGAGGTAAACGCGCGTTGAGGCGAATTTGGCGCGTTCGAGGACGTCCGCATCATAACTCGTCACAACGTTATTTTTGGGAATGGCGTAGATTTCGATTTGGATGGGCCTGCCGAAGGTGCCGAAGCCACCGATGGCATTGGAGCGCGCGAGAAGGTGATAGATGCGGTGGTTTCTGTCATCAAGGCGCCGTGCGACGAAATAGAGGTCCCGGCCATCGGGAGGCACGAGGATGAGGTTTGCATCTGCCCAGTCCAGAGAGATGACGCCCAATGTGGTGTCATGGAGTTTTGACGTGACGTCGAGGGAGATGACGCGTTTGACACAGCGATCCTGACAATTGAGCGTCAGGCGATGTGTGCCGGGCGGGAGGGATAGGTGAATGTTGCCCGATGGACTGGCATCGAAGCGCTGGCCCGCAACGATGGCAAAGGCATCCGGCGGGAAGACGGGCTGAACAACTCGAATGAGCGGATCGGGTTTGGGTTCTGCCGTGACGTTGGCCGTGTTGTAGGTGGGGATGGAGGCTTGGGCCGGGGCTGGAATGGATGGCGAAACGCTGGCGCTGGCAGGCCGTCTGGAAGACTCAGACCGCCTGGAAGTTTGTCGTCTGGGTGGAACTGAGTGCAAAGTATCAGGCGGGTCGGTAGCAGCAGAGGCGTCGTGAATGTTTTTCTGGTCGGGAACCTGGTCGCCGGTGTCGGAAGGGGAGACAGGAGCATTGTCGGAAGTGCCCCTCGGCAGGTTAAACCAGGATAACGGCTGGGCCACATGGAAATTTGCCAGAAGGAGGGGCGGACTCTCTGCCGTGGCGGTCGTTTTTGTCTCTGCGGTGTGTTCTGAACTGAGTGCCTGCGCAGCCTGTGAGTGGTCTTTGGAAGGTGCCGCAGGATAGAGGCCATCGTGTGCCATGGTGGTGGAAGCAGAGGCATCGTAGGGAGGCGCCAGCATATTGGGGAGATCGTCGTTGAAAGCGAAGATGAGGCCAATGATCAAAGCCGCCGCAGCAATGCCTCCAGCGCAGACGGCGAAGCGCCATCGGCGGTGGGAAGTTCGAATTCTCGTCAGCAGGGTTCTGGCGTCGAGATTGTCGGCATCGTAAGTCAGAATGCGGTTGAGGAGTTCGATGGCCAGCGGCAGGCGTTTTTCGCGCAGGCGCAATCTGGCATCCTGGTTGTATCGCTGCACGAGCATGGGAATGGTTTGTGCAGCATAGGCCTCAGGATCCTTGAAGTATGCGCGCAGTTGCGTGTCGTAGTCCTGGAGTCCGGATTCCTGCAGACAGTCTACAAGGGCGTCTCGCAGTTCGGAGGCCTGGGAAAAGCGCTGCTCGGGCTGGCGTGCCAGACAGCGCGCCACAACTTGATCACAGCGTCGGCTGATGGTCATATTGAGCCGGCTTGGCGGCGGATAGTTGACGTCGAGAATGGCTTTGAAAACTGCCATGGGAGAGCTGCCTTTGAAGGGGAGCTCGTTGGTCATGGCGTAGTAGAGAACGGTGCCAAGTGAGAAAATATCGCAGGTCGTGGTGTAAGCCTGGCCTTCGATGATTTCCGGGGGCATGTGTGCAGGAGAACCCAGGAGACTGCCGGAAGCAGTCATGCGTTCTGAATCGAGAAGCCTTGCTATGCCGAAGTCTGTGAGTTTGACAGCGCCCTCGGAAGAAATGAGTATATTCTCTGGCTTGATATCTCGATGGATGACGCCGCTCTGGTGGGCATGTTCGAGGGCGTCGCACAGGCAGCACGCTACGGCGATGCCCATTTCAGGGATCGTCGTGGGATGATTCGTGATGAATTCTCTCAGGGTGGTGCCCTCGACGAGCTCCATGACGATAAATTGGGACTGGGTTTCAATGTCCTGTGCGGAGTCGTAGATTTCGATGATGTTTGAATGATGCAGTTTGGCGATGGCCTGAGATTCCCGCAGGAAACGCTCGGCACTGTCTGGCTGTGAGGCCAGGTGAGGGTGCAGAATTTTCAGGGCAACAGCGCGTTTGAGCCGCAGATCTGTCGCGCGATAGACCACGGCCATGCCGCCGCGGCCTATTTCTGACTCGATTGCATATCTGTTCGCAATGACTCTTCCTATCATCGTCTTGTGCCTGCCTGTGAACGACATCCAACCAGCCCAACGCGGTATCAGTCTGCCTCTTTTGCGTCAAGGAGAAACCGTTTGCGTTTCGGATGAAGACGGTACTTGGGAAGTGCTTCGAGGAGGGGGCTTTCATTTTAGATTTGCCGTGGTATGGTGGTTTGTTCGGTTTTTTTCGCGCATTGGGGGCTGGCAATGTCATTAAGAAGAGAAGACAGTGAGTTCAGGGTAAGGCGGCCGAGTTTTCTTGACAGCTTTATTGATGTGGTTTCGTTTAGCCGCAATGTTCGATCGCTTGTCGAGATGCTGAATACGGAAATTGCGGCGCCAGAGAATGTCGTTTTTCGGCCCATGTCCCATCCTGCGGGGTTTGCGCGTCTCATCACGAAACGTCGTCTGACGATTGCCGAAGCTTATATCAAGCTTGTGTCATTGAACCAGCATCCGACTTATGTCGACAGGATCGAAGCATTGCAGGTTTTGATGCACCATGTCTGGCATGCCAAGAATCTGTCGATGCCCATCAACACAGCCCGCGTGCAGATTGCCCTGATGAAGGCAGCGGTGAAGTATCGGGAAAACCGGCGGCGTCAGCTTGAGCTGATGAGTGATTTTACGCAGGCATCCTATGGCCAGGTGACGGTGATACGCCGTTTATTGAGGGAACTTGATCTCATTGAGGTTCCTGAGACAGGGGCGACGCTGTCGGAGATGCGTCTGGGGTGGGATGATCACGTGCACGATTCGATGACGGAGGGCCGCAAATCGCCCACCCAGCTGGTGCTTGATGCCTTCATCAAGGGGATATCCCGCATCACGGTGGCCTATTACGACCTGGAATCGCGTCAAACCTACGAAGAGGTATTCCTTGCGGGCAGCATTCTGGGGATCAGGATTCAGGTTGGGATTGAGTTCAGCGTGGGGCGAGCGCACGAACGTCTTCACTATCTCTACATACCGAAACAGAATGATCAGCATGAGACTCTGAGCCGTTTTCTGGATGATAACAGTGAGCGCCTGGAGCCATTTTGGGCCGGCCTTCGTGAGAATGCACGCAAGCGATCTGAGACCATTTCGTCGCTCCTGGCGACGTTCAACGACATGGGGCTGGATTCATTTAACGAACAGTACGCGGATTTGCCCATTCTTCAGATGTCGCCTTTATCGGAGGAGACTATCGCACAAGTGGCAGCGCACGGCCATGCAAACCGGATACACCTTGGACGGGCGGTGTATCAGGCGATGAAGCCGGTGGCACTGAAGCGCGTGTTGTATCTTAAAAATGAATACCGTTCGCTTCGGCGCCGTGCGGCGCGTGATGCTTCGTCGGCCTGGGAAGCGGCGCGTTGCCGCAAGCGCTATGAGGAAGCACGCCGGGCTTATGAGACGCTGACGCCTGATAAAGTCGACGAAACCTACATCGCACCTCAGATGCAGATAGACTATGATTCTGCATTTTCGGATGAATTGGAGGTTTTGCCGCTTTTGGCATCATGCGGTGGATATATCGTGTTTATGCACCCGCTTTCTCAGGGATTTGGCAAGGGGGTAGAGATTATTTTCCGCCATTGTGCATCCATCACGGATGTGGAGGTTTTTAATCTTGTCGATGCGATGCAGCGCAATTCTGGTGAGATCCGCCGTTTTGCCTCGCTGATGTGGACACTGCATCGAGGGACGGCGGTGCAGGTCCAGACGCTGTTTCGGGAGTGGCGCCTGTCTTCGTATCCTCTTGATGAGATCGAACGCGTTATGGCCCTTTTGAAAGAGCGGCCATTTTACATGCGCTGCTCTTCGGATGCTGTGGGGTGGTCGTCGAACGTTCCCGGCATGGGGTTTGTGCATGAGTCCTGTCTGACAGCAGATTCACTAAAACTGCTCAAGCGCAACAAACATGCGATTGTGCCCCAGCCGGTGGCGGCGCTGCTTCAGGATCAGGCCGTCAATGTAGAGTCGAACGAGACCAAGGCTGTTTATCTGTTGGCTTCTACTCAGCTCAATGTGCCCAATCTCGTAGGGGATGAGCCGGATGTGAAGCGGATGACACCGCTTCGGGTGTGGCGCTATGCCAATGATCATCTGAAAAACATCATCATGATGGGGATTGGCTTCATCCCGGCCTTCTATTTCCTTGGGCTGCCATTTGCTTTGTTTTGGCTTGGCATTACAGCGTTTCGCAATGCGATTGTCGATCTCATTGCGGCTTCGGGTCTGACGCCCCGTTCCTGGCGGCTTGGCAATGTGGATCGGGTCAATCTGTGTACTTCGCTGTTTTTTACGGGATTTTCGGTGCCGATCCTGACCCTTGTCAAATGGGGGTTTGACCAGACGTGGGGGATGTTTTGGGAGCTTGATGGTTTGCTTTTTACGTTCGTCAAATTCTGGTGCATTGCTTTTGCCAATGGTTTGTATCTGGCGACACACAACACGCTTCGAGGTTTTGACAAGGCTGCGATCAGGGGAAACTTCTTCAGAACGGTTTTGTCGTGGCCGCTTGCAACGCTGGGATCCTATGGCCTGACGCCGCTTGGCGTACCCGATATCGTTCAGGCCAAGATCTGGAGTGAAGTGGTGGCAGGGCTGATCGAAGGAACCGTTAAGAATATCCGCCAGCATCGTCTGGCGCGCAAAGCGCTCAGTGAGGTCTATCGCCAGATAGTATCGGCCCATGGCCTTGAGGCTCTCATTGCCCGAATTGATGTGTTGTTTTTCTGGGCGAAGTACCAGCAGGGAAGAAAGGCGATGCAAAAGTTCATGGCCATGCCAAAATCCGGCACCAGGCGTCTATCCGACACGGAAGTTGCCAGCATCCATCGCGCAAACTCGCTTGTTGCCTGCGGCTTCAAGACGGAAGGGTCGCTTGAGAACCTGACGTACGTCATCCTGGAGTATTATCCTGCCGAGAATCTGACGATTTTGACGGACTTCATCGGGAATTCACACGAACCGTTTGTTGAGTGGCTTGAGAAGCATTACAGGCCGTGTGTAGATAGTGACCAGTGACCAATGACCGGCAGGGGCGTAGCGTGCTACGCCCGTACAGAGTTATCCCCCGCCCCAAAGCGGGGCGTTGCGGGGCCGGCGATTGAGCCGTGTTTGTGTTCGCAGCAGTAGGGGCGACCGTCCCGGTCGTCCGGTCAGTAGCAGGTTCCCCCAAAGCGGGGCGTTGCGGGGCCGGCGATTGAGGCCCCGCTATGGGGGTAGCCGCGTATTGGCTGTACGGGCGGATGAGCAATCCGCCCGTACAGCCAATAGCGGCGCAGGGGGCGTTGCCCCCACAAAGGGCTGATAAAGATGTACATTTCTTTTGAAAATCCAGTATAGGCTTTGAACTGGTTTTGATTTGCGGTGTTATTGCACCCGCGTTTACCCATTGTCTGTCCAAGTGGAGGAGTGCCATGAAGCATTGGAAGCGTAGAGTCTGTCTTGCGTTGGTTGGTTTATTCGCAGCATCGTGTTCGACGTCAGACCCTATTGTGGATGGTGGCATCAAGATATCGAGTGTTGATCCGAGCAGGGGGCCGATCGGCACGAAGGTTGTGGTGACGGGGGAGTCTTTTGTGCAGGGTATGCAGGTTTGCTTTGCGCAGGTGTGCCAGGTCGTTTCGCCCGATTCGGGAACGCGGGTTGAGGTGGTTGTACCTGCGGGCTATGGGGTTGTCGATGTGAGCGTTTTTGCCGAAACCAAGTCGGACGTTTTGCGCGCGGGGTTTACGTATACGACGGAAGTGACGGGGCCCAAGGTGACGCAGATGTCGCCCACGAGCGGCAAGATCGGTGTGACGGTGACGTTTAATGGTGCGAATCTTGGCGGGACGACTGAAGTTTGCTTTGCAAACCAGTGTGTTGCGCCTTCGCAGGTGACGGCTGATCAGGTCAGGGCGGTAGTGCCCGACGGGAGCGGGAATGTGACGGTGTTTGTCGTCGTGGAAGGTGCGAGGCTTAATGCGGGGGTGTTTCACTATACGACGGCCAGCGAGAACGAGATCGATTGGTGCAGGTTGACTTATGTTCCGCCGGTGGTCGAGCTGGGCACAATTGAGCAGGCCTATGCTGAGGTCTATGAGGAGGGTTGTACGCCTGGTTCTGCCACTCGTTGTGCGGGCTTTAGGGGTGAGATAGGTATACTTAAGGAGTCAGCGGGCGCAAACTTGAACGACACGCGGGCGTACGCCTGGTCGCCGGCCTTTCGCAACGATGGATTCGATGGTCCGTCGTCAGGTGCCAATGATGAATACATGGGCAGTTTGAAGCAGAAGGAAAATGGGCTGCCGCTTGAAGAGGGGACGTACCGGGTAGCATTCCGTTTCAGCACGGACGGTGTGAACTGGACGTACTGCGATTATGAGGGCTCGAACGCCGGGTTCAGCGGGGACAGGACGGGCAGGGTTCTTGTCGGAGAGTCGGTGGTGGTACCGCCATCGGTTGACTGGTGCCGGATCATGAACATTCCGACGGATATGACGTCGAAACCCGGCGAAGATTCGCAGGGGGTTTATGCCCAGGCTTTTGTGCCGGGCTGTACGGGCAATGGGAATCTCTGTTCTGCATTGAAGGCTGAAATTGGGTATGGGTCGCCTGCATTGAGCAGCATTGATTCGATTGACAGGGAATTCACATGGAAATCAGCGCAAATCAATGGTGGCTATGATGGGCCTGGCAAGGAAAGCAATAATGAGTATATGGCGACGCTGAAATCGGATGTCGAAGGTGAGTATTCGGTGTTTTATCGTTTCAGAGTGGATAACGGTGCCTGGAAGTATTGCGATACGCAGGATGACCTTGGTTTTACGCCATCGAATGCGATGCGCTGGACGGTCAAGGGCGAAGAGGCCATTGAAAAGGCCATTACCTGGTGCAGGCTGCAATCGCCTGAGTCAGTGGCGTTGCGTGCAAATCATGAAACGCCGCCGATATATGGCCGGGCGTATGTGGCGTCGTGCACTGGGGGGGCGACGCAGTGTGAGGGCCTGAAGGCAGAGGTGGGGTATGGCGACCGTACGAAGACGGATTTTTCGGGCTTTACGTTTGTACCGGCGTCCTTTAATGACAAGCACACGGGCACCAACAATGACGAGTTTATGGCAACGCTCACGCCTGCGGTAGCCGGGGACTATGCCCTGGTATATCGCTTTAGTATTGATGAGGGGAAGAACTGGACGTATTGCGATTATAGCGATGCGATGGACTTTTCGATGGAGAGGGCTGGCCAGCTTATCGTGTCAGAGGATAAGAAAACCATTGGCTGGTGCGGCGTTCAGCATCCGAAAGAGATGACCGTAAAGGTGGGCGCGAAATCGGATCCCGTCTATGGCCGTGTGTATGTCGAGGGCTGTACAGAAGGGGCGGCAAAGTGCGATGGGATCCGAGCGGAATTGGGTTATGGCATGGTCAATGATGCCTCGCTTGCGAGTTTTACGTATGTACCGGCAACCTATAACGATGCCTTCACGACGACCAACAATAACGAGTATTATGCGAGTCTTACGGTGGATAAAGAGGGTAAGTATGCGATGATATATCGCTTTAGCCTTGATGGTGCGGCCTGGACGTATTGTGATTATGTCGCGGCGGGTGGGTTTAATGTTGCGAATGCGTCTTTGCTCACGGTTGAGCCGCTGATTATGCCGATTTCGTGGTGCATGCTGCATTCGCCGGAGTATGTGGAGGCCGAAGCTGGCGAAGTGACGACCGAGATTTATGGTCGAGCTTATGTGAAAGACTGCACGGGTGGAGGCACCAAGTGCAGTGACCTGACGGGCTATATTGGCTACGGTCCGAAAAATGGCAAAGCTGAGGACTTTACGTTTGTGCCGGCGACCTTTAATCCCGGGCATACGACTTCCAGCAACGATGAGTTTGTTGGGACGCTTAAGGTGTCCAAAGCTGGGGAATATGCTTTGATCTATGCGTTCAGCCAGGACGGCGGTATAACCAAGACCTATTGCGACTATGCCGATGACACAGCGTTTGAGCTTGCCAGGGCAGGAACGCTGATGATTAAGGAGCCGCCGGTTAAATCAATTGATTGGTGCATGTTGCATTGGCCGGAATATGTGGAGGCCGAAGCTGGCCAAAAGACGACCGAGATTTATGGTCGCGCTCATGTGAAAGATTGCACGGGTGGAGGAACCCAATGCACTGGTCTGACGGGTTATATTGGCTATGGCCCAAAAGATGGCAAGGTTGAGGACTTTACGTTTGTGCCGGCAACCTTTAATTCCGGGCATTCGACCGATGCCAACGATGAATTCGTTGGGACGCTTGAGGTATCCAAAGCTGGGGAATATGCTCTAATCTATGCGTTTAGCCTTGATGGTGGTGCAACCAAGACCTATTGCGACTATGTCGATGACACGGCGTTTAACCTTGCCAGATCTGGAACGATGGTGATCAAGGCGCCCTTTGTCCCGGATCAGTTCATTCGTGGCAAGGATTTCACTTGCGGCCTCATTACTGAGAACTATACGGCAGCAGTCAATGCGCCGCGTAGAGTGTATGGGGAAATTTGGGTTGCCGGATGCACCGATGTGGGTTCGTCGGCATGTTCAAAGGTTGCTTCGAGCCGGGTTCTTTATGCACCAGAGGACAAGGCAAGCGAACCTTTTACGTCGCCCCATTGGAAGACGGTCGAAGGTTATATGAATGCAGCCATTGGCTGGGCCGGGAACAACGATCAACACTTTGCAACACTCGCCATGGATGCACCTGGCAAGTATCGCTATGTGTTCTCGTATGATCTGCGCGAATCGGCTGATGCTGTCGTGCAACGAGTGTATTGTTACGTTGACTGGATAACCACTGTGATGGGGACAGCAACCATTACACCGTAGAAAGGCGTTTAAAGGCTCCGAAGGCTGAGAAGCTTTCGGGGCTTTTTTTGTTAGGTTTAGGTAAATCATGAAAATGGGTTGTGATTTTTTCGTTATTTATTTTCCCCCTCTCCCATTAGTTTACATAATAGGCCTTATGGGACGTAAAAAAGAGGGAGGAAGGTGAGGGAACGTGTTCCTCACTACTAAACTAGACGAATGTCTGTGCATCCCCACGGACGGTTTCTGTCTTGATGACGATGCCGCGGCCGCGGCCACGCATTTCGAGGCACATTTGCCGTGCTTTGAGGTGAACTTTGAGTGCCAGAGGCTTGAGATCGTCTTCGATGGCATCGGCAATTTGTTCGCAGAGCGTTTCCTGCATTTGGGGTCTTCGGCAGTAGTGTTCGATGATACGTACGAAGCCCCCAAACCCTGCGATTTTGCTTTGTGGAATGTAGGCGATATGGGCAGTTCCCCAGAACGGCACGAAGTGGTGCGCGCAGAGGGTATAGAATGGGATTTTTTCGAGCCGAACCCAGGACTGTGATGCCTGTGTTTTGATGCATGCCAGAGCTGGCCTTGGATCGTGGACACTTTGTGTCCACTGTGCCATAAATTCTGAGACGTGGCGTGCGCTTTCTGCGACGTCGACGGCGTCTTCCAGCCCGAGGGCACGGAGGAAATCTGCGTAACAGCGAGAGGCTGCATGGATATCAGCTGGCATGAAGGGATCCGTTTTTTGTTTTTATGTGGGGGAACAAGTTCCCCCACACCCCCTGCAATGTGGGTAGAGGGCAAGTAGAGGGCAAAATGTTACTGCTTGCTAGTTGGGCTGTGGTTCAACTGGGTCTGGGGTCTCAATGGGATCTTCCGGGTCCGGCTCTGGTTCGATGGGGTCTACGGGATCTTCTGGTTCGGGATCGACAGGGTCGACAGGCGCTGGGTTAATTTTGTCTTGTTCTTTTCCGCTGTGGATGAGTTTATTGACCTCTTCTGCGGCGGCTTCGCTGCTGTAGCAGCGATTATCGACGGTGTTGAAGAAGGGTTTTTCATCTGGGCAGGAGAACACTTTGATGTAGTATCCGTCATCAACACAGGCGATCAGGCTGCAGCCCAGGATGGCTGCGATGGTCAGGGCGAGTTTTCTCATGGTATGGCTCCTTGCTTATTAGACGACAGTTTGTCGCATTTAGGTATGATGTAATTTTCGTAAAAGCAGACCGCATCGTTGCTGCACATTCTTTTTATGCTATTCTCCTCAAGGCATCTCATACTGATCTTGCAGAAGCACTTTTCAAACGTGTGACTCCCCCTGTGTTTTTCGCACGTTTCATAGCCTTTCATGAAGCACTGCTCCCCAGACAGACGCAAGGGTATAGGTGATGGATTCACAGCGTCGATAGCACGGAGGCAATCGTATTTTGCTTCGAAACTCCTGTCCTTGGCTTCCATGTAGCACAGCCGGGAAGCTTGAGGATTATCCATAAGATGGCATTCAAAATGCCTGACCTTTGGCATCTCGCTCGTCAATTGTCCATCTGGTACAAAGGGTCGATGACACGCTTCACTGGTTCTGTGAAAGCACTCCAGATACGCGTTATTTTCATGGATGAGACAGTTGGTTTCTGCGGCAAGAAGGCACCTTTGTTTCGCTTTCTCGTTCGCTTCCTTCAAACGTTTCGCTTCCTCGTGGAATGAAGGACACACATGATGGATGTTACCATAGCAGGATTCGTACATACCAGCGGCTTTGCACGGTTCACACGCTTGCTGAACCTTAAAAATGCAGTTTGACTCCCCCGCCCCGATAGCACGGACACACGCCTCGAAATGGGCGTTACCAGGGGCCTTATCGAGTGAATTATCGGCATTGAGCAGTTTAATTGCCGTCCCGCTAAGGATCATGTGGTAGCATTCTGCTGCCGATCTTCCAGCATTACACATTCCATACTGCCGCCTGAGGTGCCTGAGGTGGCATTCTTCATCCGGCTTGATGTCTGGGTTCGAACTGTCGACATTGCACGGGTTCGCCGTATGCCTGAGGAAGCATTCTTCGTACGCATGAATGGTGACGCACAGTGTTCCCCCACTGCACAGTGGCTGGTGGGTTTTGTTGGATCCTGACGCATCCGCAGCAGCTTCGCCGCTATAGATCAGAGCACAACCCAAAACAGCTGCGATGATCAGGGCGAGTCTCATGGTGCGGATCCTTCGTTTACTGAATTGCCCGCTTGCAGTTTATTGCATTTACGCTTGTTGAGTTCAAGGCATGGTATGAGAATTTCGAGTATCGTTGGTGTGTTGCACCTCTGTGTATTTGGGTTGTTGTTTGCCGCTTGCAGTTCGTTGCATTTACTCGTGTTGAAACCAAAGCATGGTCTGAGAATGTCGAATATCTTTGGTGTGTTGCATTTCTGTGTATTGTTATCTGCCGCTTTGTTTGCTTTGTCTGCTTTGCTCCAGCAATCCATACATTTTTTGCTTGTGCGATTGGAGCCACACAAAGCCTCACAGTAATGTTCTAGTTTTGGAGGCGTAGAACAGATTTTTTTCAGGCGGCGGTAGTTCTCCTGGTTGTGGCATTTTTTTCTGGCTTTGCAGATACACTTTACGTACTGTATATAAGTATCTATGCTTGTGTGTTTTCGTTCACAGTCTCCGACAGCATAGTTACATGCCATTCCGGGTGTTATGATGATGTCTGCAGCAGCTTCATTGTTGCAGATAAGGCCACAAGCCAGAGCAGCTGCGATGGTCAGGGCAAATTTCATGGTATGCCCCCTTCCCACGCGTCGTCGATGGTCACGCCGTCGAATTTGATCTCGTCAAAGGGTATCACGATGGGTGCGGTGAGACTTGGGATGCTGGATGCCAGCGAGGTTTTGAGCCAGGCACTGGGGTGATACATGATGCCGGTATTGAGGTAATTCTGCCGGTCGGTTCGTATGACGGTGGTGTCTCTTCTGGCGTTGGCCGGGCAGTTATTGACGGTTTTGCCGTCGAAGACGGCGTAGCGGTAGTCGAAACCGCCGTTGGTGGCCGTCCCTTGCGAGGAGTAATATTTGAACCCGACGACGTCGCTTCTGTAGTGCGAATACTCATTGCAGTTGGTATCAAGGAAGGACAGGAAAACGACGGCATGGCCTGTGCCGCCCGTTCGATTGAGGTTAACGAACGACCCCGGGACGAGTTCCTCGAAGGGCACGGTCATGCCCATGCCGAAGACGGTCAGGGCGTCGCTGGTGCCGCCGGCGTTAATCGAACTTTTGACCCAGATATGGCCTTTGATATTGGTGTCGGTCTGGCTGGCCCAGCTTCTTGCCGGGAGATGATCCCAGACCGAGGTATCGCCCGTTTCTTTGGCATAGATGTCCATGGCAACGAGGATTGTTTCGGCAACGGCGGCGACACACATGGTCAGCGGCGCCAGGGGGCCTTTTTGGACAACAGATGTACCGTAGGGCAGGTCGTGGGTATAGGCGCTTGAGCCGTAGCCGCGCCGTGCCCAGTTGGCTTCAAGGTGGTCGACGGCTTTGAGGATGTAGTCGTTAAAAGTGTGTGCCCCTGTGACGGCAACGGGCCGGAATTGTACATCAAGGATAAAACGCCCTCGCTTGTTCTGGTAAGTGTCGAGCACGAGGTAGTACGTCCCTGGGTCGAGGGTTCGCCAGATGCGATTGTCAGAGCGAGCGATGAGTGTGGGGGCCAGATCGGCGAGCAGGTGCAGGTCGATGTCGGTGCCGCTTGGCTCTGGCGTGCGCAGGTTGGCGTGGAAACGTGCTTTTTCTCTGAGGGTGAACTTGTAGATGTACTCGGGGCCGTTTTGCAGGAGATTTTCGTGGCCCGGATAGGTCGTAAAAATGTTGCTCGTGGCATCGACGGTGGAACGCTGATCGATGAAGGCCGATGGGACGGTCACCGGGCCACAGCCGATGAGGATGGGGTCATCCTTTGTACCTGCCGCGTTTGGCGTGATGGTCACGTTGAGGCCATACTTTCCAGGCATGGGCTTGCCATTGGAAACGTAGGTGTCAGCAACGATCCAGTAAGTGCCCGGGGAGATGACCTGGGAGATGACGCGATCGGCTCTTGCCACCAGGGTCAGTGGCGAGAGTGAGGAAAGGAGGTGGATATCGACGTCGACGCCGGCGGGTTCTGCGTCGAGTGAGATGTCGATGCGCGAAGTTTTGGTCACTTTGAAGATGTAGTAAAATTCTGGACCGGACTCGTCGAGATGGAGAAAGCCCGGATAAGCATCAATCAGCGAAGACGTCGATTTTGACGTGTCATTGACATCTCGGTAGGTCACCCCGCAGTCGCCGACACTGATGACGAAGGGATCGTCCTGCGTTCCCGCGGCACAGGCATCTCCCCTGCCATCGTTGTTGAAGTCAGCCTGGTCAGGGTTGTAGACGGTGGGACAATTGTCGAGGTGGTCAGGGATGGTGTCCCCGTCTGTGTCGATCCATTCTTCACCATCGTCTTCTTCGCAGGCGTCCCCGATGCCGTTGCCGTTGCTGTCCTTTTGGTCTGGATTGTAGACGGTGGGACAGTTGTCGAGATGGTCTGGGACGGTGTCCCCATCTGTGTCTACCCATTTCTCGCCATTATCTTCTTCGCAGGCGTCCCCGATGCCGTTGCCGTTACTGTCTTTTTGGTCTGGATTGTAGATGGTGGGACAGTTGTCGAGATGGTCTGGGACGGTGTCCCCATCTGTGTCTACCCATTTCTCGCCATTATCTTCTTCGCAGGCGTCTCCGATGCCGTTGCCATTGCTGTCTTTTTGATCGGGATTGTAGACATTGGGGCAATTGTCGAGGTAGTCTGGGATGGTATCCCCATCGCTGTCGCGATTCAGGAAATCGAGCCAGAATTCCTCACACTTATCGCCGCACACGGATACGTCGCAATGCTCTTTCGCGCAAGGGTCGTTGAGGCTGATGAGCTCATCGCCACAGCCATGCGCCGCTACAAATACTGCAGACAGTGCCAAAGCCAAAAGGTTTCGCCGCATCGTTTGCCTCCTAACGACTCCCTCTCACGTGCCCCAGAATGAGCCCCCGCCCCCATTCACACAATTCCTGAATATACCAATTTGCCTTGCACCTTGCCATGCATTTTTCTGTGGGGGAACTCGTTCCCCCACACCCCCTGCAATGCGCAGCATTGCTTGTGGGTGAGTGGCAAAGTGCATCGTTTGAGGCCACATGCCTCGCATGACGAGCTGAGATACAATCCGGTGTTTGCAGCCCGGTGTTTGCAGCTTCGAGGCAGAGGGCACGCAGCAGATGAAGTCCGTCTCCCCTGCTCTCGTTTTTTCTTTTTTCTTGACGAAAAGGGAACGTCGGGCTAGAAGCCACCCTCGTCCACGGGCGCTGCCAGAGGACAAATTCCGGAGTGGCTCAGTCGGTTAGAGCGGGTGGCTGTTAACCACTAGGTCGGGGGTTCGAGTCCCTCCTCCGGAGTTTTCTTTTTGCGGTGGCAATACCCAGGACAGTGTTCCGGAGTGGCTCAGTCGGTTAGAGCGGGTGGCTGTTAACCACTAGGTCGGGGGTTCGAGTCCCTCCTCCGGAGCTTCAAAAAGCCCAGGTCTTTTGGCCTGGGCTTTTTTCTATTCTTTACGCCCGCTATTGCCCATACGGGCAATACGCGGCCGGGCGCGGCTATCTGCCAGAGGCAGATACGCCGCGCCTTTTTCTTTCTTTTTTTTCGTGGGGGAGCATTGCTCCCCCACACCCCCTGCAATGCCTTCGGCATTGCTTGTGGGAGGGTGGCATCTCATAAGTGTTAGCCAGATTGAGAGGATACGTCTAAATTCCCCTCCTTTGGAGGGGTGCCCGAAGGGCGGGGTGGTTCTTCAACGTGGCGTCGGCTATTTTCGAATGACACGATTGTCTGGATTGCGTATCCTATTTCGCTTTTGTGCGTCATTGTGAGCCTTCTCTCTCGTTTGGCGTGAGGAGACGCGAGCTGCAAGGGCGCGATAAATCACGCCCGCATAAGCCCTTTCTTTCCCAGATGCCTTTGAGTCAAGCCCATGATGAGTAAGATTTACGAATATGACGAGCTGATGTTCGAATTTGATTCACACACAAAATCCGAATACGCGATGATTCGTCTCCCTGGCAATGATAAAGCTTATGCTGATCAAGTGGCGAGTAAGATTTACGAATATGACGAACTGATGTCTGAATTAGCGCCAGAGACAAAATCTTATGCAGACAAAGTGATGCGTGATCTCGCTCGCATCACTTACGATCCTATGGAGATCCGAAGACGGGCGTCTGTTCTCTGCGACTTGAGCAGTGAAAAGCATATTACACCAATGTATCGGCTCAAGCTTTCCCGTATACTTGAAATGATACAGGAAACATTGCTGAATACAGCCCACTTCGTTTGTACGGATTCTAATATTGCATTTAAATATTTTAAGAAAAATGGTTCATGGAGAAAACTCCGTAAAAACATTGAAAAACAAAATAATCTTTTCATAGAAAAACTTGACATGTTGTTTATGCTGGTCTGGAGCCAAAAGGCACTTCTGAAAGAGGTCAGAGCATTCCATCGGAAACGATCCAGATTTGAATCACTTGTTGCTTTGAAACCATTTGATTCCGAGTACTTTTACCAGGATCCTGAGTTGCTTGCCATTTTAGAATCAGCTTTAGAACCTGTTGATTCCTCTTCGAATGGTCTTCCCCATGCCTTCACACGCGCACACCTCGCTGTAAGGATTATCGCAAGTATTCCAACACTCAAACTTGCACCTGACCTGTTGCTTGCCAAAGCAAAGAATAAAGCAAAGAAACATAAGAAGAGTCACCTGCACGCGTCTTTTAATATCGCAAGGTATGCTCTGACCCACGCACAGGAGAACGGTTTAGACAAAATATTTCTTGCTTATCAGGGTTTAAGTCGTGTTCACCGGGATTTAGGCGCTTTAGAGGCTCAGGCTCACGTGATGAAAGATAGTCTGCTCGAAAAAGCGAAACGCCTTGACTGGCCTCTTCTTGAACTTTGCCGTGAACATGTACACCAAACGCCAGGCGAGGCGTCGAAATGGCTGCTTGAACAAGGCGTACTCGTCCGTCGCAGAGTTGAAGAAGACATGCGTCAGCTCATCGTGGCAAAAAAAACGCTGTACCCATCTGAGGCAATTCATCGTCTCAGCGCCGAAGATATGGAATCATTGTGGATGCTTGTCTTAAGTCAGATGCGTCTTCAGAAGGATTTTGAATTTTTTAAAGAATTGTCGGCGCTTGGTAAAGCAGGGAGTTTAGCCTCTGACAGTGTAAGTTCTTTAATCTCTGACAACACAAATGACTCTAAAGAACTTTCTGCTAAAGAAGAAATCGACACGACCGAAGAGAGTGGCCCCGAGATTGAGGCCGCAAGAAACCATCCGCAATTGGCAGATGACTATCGCGTTCTTCGTACCATCGGGCGTGGCGCACAGGGCGTCGTCTACGTGGCAAAATCGCTTAAGACAAAGCAGCCCGTAGCTATCAAGGCGCTGTCGATGCGCGATTTGGATGGCTGGAAAGCCTCGGATCTTTTTATGAGGGAAGTTGCCCTGCTGAAGTCGATGCGCGTTCATGGAACGCCGCAGTATCTGGATGCCATTGACGCCATCAATAGTCCTGCCCCCTACTTCTTTCTCGTTCAGGAATTCATACCAGGCAAAACCCTCGAAACCATGCTGAACGAAGGCGTCAAGTTTGCAATGCAGGATCTGATCGCCATTGCGCTTGCGATCATCCTCATTCTTGAGAGGCTTCGCCAATATGCACCACCCATTGTGCACCGCGACATCAAGCCATCGAACATCATGATGACGCCGCAGGGCAAACTTTACCTCATCGATTTTGGCGCGGCGATGTTTAACGAGCGCGCTGCGGGAGGGTCGACGTTTGCAGGCACCGCCGGCTATATGGCACCCGAACAATGCCATGGAAAATCCGGCACGGAGTCCGATATCTACGCGCTGGGCGCAACGCTCATTCACCTGGCGACCGGCATCCCGCCCTACAAGATGGCAGTCAAATCCCTAAAACTGCAATTTAAACCGCATATGCCCAAATCGACGCCACCCTGGTTCATTCAGCTCTTAGAGGCGATGGTGATGTACGATCCTGAAAAACGCGTTAAAAACCTCGACCGTCTCGTCGAAGCCCTGCATGGCATTGCAGGCGTCCAATTCTCCGAGGATGGTTCTCAGTCAGAAATTGACGATGCGGCGCGTTTGATGAAAATGAAAACCATGACATATGACAGACTCGTGCCGAAGGTGGTTACCCATCCTGGAACTTTGACAGCTGTTTGGATTGCAAGTGTCATTATTGCCGTTTTTTCTGAGATCCGTTACGTTGAAGGTATTGTCCTTTTGATATTACCACTTATCTTCACTACAATAGGCGTGCTGGCTTACAAATTAAGGCCTCAGTTCAATGATGATTATTAGTACGACAGGGCGCGATAAATTGCGCCTCCTCCTTCTCGTGTTTGTGAGTATGGTTATGCTTGTGTCAGGTTAGCAGCAAGAGGAAGAAATGAAGATAAAAGTTTTATTTTTTATGTGTTCAGGTTTTATTTTGAGTGCCTGTACCGAGGACTTATGTCAGGTGAGAAAGATTAACTTTAATGGAATTGAGCTCAAATGGATCAAGACAATCGACACTGGGGGATACTATCAGAATCAGATAGTCATGCATGGGGACAGTGCCTACATCGTAGATTCTGGCAATAATGTGGTTCATAAGATTGACTTGCATTCCCTGAGCTTAACAAAAGCTTTTATTGATCTGGGGCAAAATGCGAACCCTTATGCTTTGACCGTGAGTGAGGGGAGGTTTTATATTGTGAACTCCATACTGACAAATGTCGTCAGCGCTTCTTTAGAGAGTCCTTCTTCTTTAGAAATTGTTTTAGACTCAGGTGATCTGATATCACCTGCTTTTGTGACTGCTACAAAGGGTAGCGTTATCGTTGTAGACTCTGAGTTTGATTATCTGAATGCAGACAATACGAAAGGCACATTGATTGTGATTGCTGATGGCGTTAAACAGACAGTTAAAACTGTCAATCCAAACCCTCAGTTTGCTTATGTCATAGAGGACAGTCTCGTAGTTGTCTGTTCTGGCGTCACTAAGTTTGATGTGGATTACGCTGTGATTCCTCCCGAAAAATCCTGTCTGGAAGTTTACAACCTTGTGGATTTGACGCAGGCGCCTGTGATTTCTTGCGTAGAGAACACAAGCCTCAGTCATTTAACGTTTACCAGTGAAGCTATTTTTGCTGGATCGGGGACGAGCGCCAGCATTCACAGATTTAGCAGAGAATCGTACGCATTTGAGCATACCATTGAAATCGGAGAGGCCAATGAAGTCGGTATGACTTACCCCCTGGCGTTTGACGACTCAATCTTGGCTGTTTCAAACTTCAATCATGATTCACTGAGTGTTGTTTCAGCGAGCAGCTCACCCTCTATGATAGGAACTCTGAAGTTATCTTTAACGGATTATAACAGACTTGGCCCCATTGGTTTGGCTTTTGACAGAGACAGGGGTAATTTGTTTGTTGTGTACTCGTTGGCAGGCATTGTGGATGTTTTCCAGGTAGACTTTGTGGGTCATTAATTAGGTATGGTAATGACTGGTTGCCGTATCCTGGTTAAGATGTTCTTTATACTTAGTTTACTCGTTTGCCAACTGAGCAGAGGGTTTGCAGAGAACTTAGAGTCAGACTTTCCTCAAGAGGATGTTCTTGAGCTGTCTCCTGTCATCGTAACAGGCAATTCTGGTGTTGCACTTCTTCCTTCATTAGGAGAAGATCTCTCATCCGTCAGAGATTTAGTGAGAGAGGAGCACATCACTCAGCCTTCATTAGAACGTGTGTTATCTGCTGCCCATGATGTTCAATTTAAACAGGCTGGAACGAGGCTTCATCATCAATCATTTTCTGTTCGGGGCGTCTCATCCAAAGATGTTCTGGTCACCTATTTAGGCATTCCCCTCAATGATCTGGCTAATTCTGGCGTTGACCTGTCGTTTATTCATCCTGCGTTATTATCTGGTGCAGAATTAACCTCAACCTTTGGTTCACAGGCATCGGGGTTTGGGAATATGGGGAGTGTTCTGGAACTCTCCTCAAATATACCCAAAGAGGCCAGAATTCTTGTCAACTATACGTTCCCTGAGGATGTGGGTGTTTTCGGACAAGTGCCTGTGCATGCTCAAAACATGCGTATGTCTTTGGCTGTCTTTGGTGATGTGATTGGCGGAGAGTTTCTTTATAAGGATCTCCAGGGAACAGAGCAGAAAAGGGAACATAACGGCGCTAAAAGATTTGGCGGACAATGGCAGGGAAAATATGAGTTTGACAGCTGGAGCATCTATGTGTCTTCTTTTTATTCCAGAATTTTCAGAGAAGAAGCAGGGCCCTCTGAGTTTCCGGAAGCCTTTAAATATGCGACATCAGAATCTCAGTGGTCCCTCTCAAAGATTGAAGCTGAGGCAGAGCCCTTTATCGTGGGGTCCGGCGTCGTGTTTATCGCTGGCAGCATGGCACACAGGTTTGCAGAGTATGACTATTCAAACCCTACTGCTTTAATGGGAGGAAGGCCAACATCTTCCCTGTACAGAGAAAATAGAACTATTTTTACTCTGAACAGTGGGCTGTTATTGGGAGAAAGTCTTACGAAAGCTCAGTTATTGTTGGAACGCCAGAATGTTAAGACTGAGGCTGTCACCTGGGTTAGTAATTCATCTTATGACAAAACGCAATATGTTGTGTCTTTATTTCTGTCCGAACAGATATCATTTAACAACAAGTTTGAACTGTATGCCGGGTTAAGGTTTGAGCTGGTGTCAGATAATGGAACCGCCTGGTTACCTCGTGCTGCCTTTTCCTGCCATCTTTTTGACTGGATGAGATTGTCTATGGCCATTGCCTATACTGAAAGACGTCCAGCGCTTGATGAGCTGTTTCTGAGTAATGAATTTATAAGAGGGAATAGAGCTCTTCAATCTCAGAGAGCTTTGCTGGCAGAAGTATCTCTGGACTTTAGTCTGGATTCATGGCTGACTTTGAGGGCTTCCTCTTATATTAACTATTACTGGAACTTAATCAGATTTCTCCCAATGAATTTAACCCAATATGAAGCCAGAAATTTACCTCTTGCCAGAGCTGTTGGCTTCGATTTGTCTATGGACTCAGCGTTATTTAGCTGGATGAAACTGCGCCTGGGCTATTCGTTTGTGGATGCACGAATGCATGTGAGCAGACTTCCGATTCCAGGCATATCAAAGCATAAACTTACTGCTGGTAGTTTTCTGGAGTTCGATCCATGGAAAGTGAGTGTTGAACTGGAATTTTTGGCTGACAGGTATGTCAATTTTATTCAGAAAGAAAGCCATAACCCACTTTTATTAGGTATTCAGGGCAGTTATCAGATAGGATCCAGTTGGCTGGTATCTGTTCAATTGCATAACCTCCTGAATGATAAAAGGAGAACTGACTTCATTCAGAGACCATTACCAGGGTTTCAGGCAAGTTTAAGTGTTCAGGGCAAGTTTTAAGGCTGCAATTCAAAGTCCAGCTTTCCTCGCTCTGCACCATTGACAATAAGAATAATCGAATGGATGCCGGGGTAATGCTTCCTTGTGCTTAAATCTGCAAAGGCATGCTTTTTCGTATACGACTTCTTCTCGTTCTCTTTTAACGGGATTTCTGAAATCTTGAATATCTTTCGATTTCTTTTTCCATTGGATTTCACATAGTCGATGCCATATTCCAGTCTTGCTTTTGTTGATTCATTTGCACGAATCGAAAATGAAAAAGCAATATCCTCCCCAAGCGAAATAGAGGTTGCCTCTAAAGCAAAGTTATCAACTTCTATAGAAGTCACATCGTGGTATCCAAAAATGGCCAGCACATCGCGATTGCCTTGTTTTAGCAATGTTCTGCACCCATGCTTTACTATCCAGTTGGTATGTTCATTTTTGCCGTACCAATCCTTTGCGATCTTTATCACTAAATCCGGGTGCGTTTTAGAAATATCGTTGAAATTATTGGCGACGCTGTTTCGTACATATAAGGATGGATCGGTTTTCAGCTGTTCCAATATCGGCAGAACAGCTGCAGGATCTTTTTTGAATCTGGTTAATGCCTGTGCCCACGGCAGTTGCGGACGACAGCCTTCACTGGCAAGTCTTCGGACGTGTTCGTTGTCATGCTTAGACCAGGCACGCATCTGCGCCATCATACGTTCTTCATGTTTAATAATAAATGGCCTTACTGCAAATTCCGATGATGCATACTGGGTATATTTCTCCATGGCTTTGATGGATACATCCCAGTGTATTTCATCCTGTCCATAAACTTCGACAAAATCTGGAAAGCAGAATAATCCGGGACCATTGTAGTTTTCGACGACTTTATCAATAATAGCAATGGCAGTTTTATAATCTTTTGGCAGGTATTTTCCAAGATTCATGCTGATCTGCCGCCCTCTGGCTTTTAGCTCCAAACCCTCCCAGGTTTTGTCCATGGTCGATTTTAAGAATTCGTCTGCCTGAAATGCAGGATAAACGGATTGAATCGCCAAAGCGAGTTCTCGAAGTGAGTCTGGATTAAACATATTCTTTAGCAAGTCTGGCATTATTTTTTTCCTTTGCTCCTACAGGCCCACATGGATTTTGTGCATCATGATGGCGGACGGCAGTTTGCCGTCCCTACTCCTCTCCCACAAGCAATGCGTAAGCATTGCAGGGGGTTCGGGGGGGCAATGCTCCCCCGAGGGAACCAGTTCCCCGCGGGGCGTTGCGGGGTGTCCCCGCAGAGGGGGTAGACGCGTATTGGCCGCTATGCGGCCAATAGCGGCGCAGGGGGCGGCTGCCCCCTACCCTGCCCGATTCTCATTTTGTACCGGCTTCAGTGCGAAATTTCTATAAAATTTTAAAATAAAATTCTTTGAACAAATCGGTTGAAGAGCGATTTTTGCATTATTTTCAGAATCCCATTGACGGGATGGATTCGTGTTGGCTATACCGCCGCCGAGACTGGCGGCCAAGCTTCTTGGTCATGACAGCCGTTATTCAAGCATTTTTGGGCGCTTGGTGTGTTCATTTTCGCTTGTGTTTCTACGGAGGTGCCTCTTGAAGGTGCGAGGCTCGTCCGCCAGGGAGACCCGTCATTCATGTTGACTTTGCAGCAAATTCGAGACCTGATTCGGGAAGAAGAGGCGCTCGATCGTGACTTTATCCATCTGACTTCGAACGAGACGCTGCTCTCCCCGCTTGCGGCCAGCGTTTTGTCGTCCCCTCTTGGCTCGCGCTATTTGCTTGAGCACGGCGACATGCGCCAGGATTCGCCGTCTCGTCTCAATGGCTTTGTTTTTCGGGGCCTTGATGGGGTCAATGCCATTGAGCACTCTGCTGCGGAGGTGTGTCGGCAGCTTTTTGGCGCTACGTATGCCGAGTTTCGGTGTCTTTCGGGCTGGCATGCCATGCAGACGACGTTGGTGTCTCTGACACAGCCTGGCGACAAGATCATGCGTTTTGGTGTGGCGGATGGCGGTCATTTTGCGACCGAGACGATGATCAAGGCGTATGGCCGCACGAGCTGTACCTATGTTTTTGACCGCGAACGCCTTAGTATTGATATGGATGCGACGGCTGAGGTCATTCAGCGTGAGAAGCCAAAGCTTCTGTACCTTGATGCGATGAATTATCTGTTTCCGTTTCCCATTCGGGAGCTTCGTGAGGCCGCGGGTGAGACGCCGATTTTGTACGACGCGAGCCACACGCTGGGTTTGATAGCGGGCGGGCAGTTTCAGAATCCGCTCAATGAGGGTGCCGATATTTTGCAGGCCAACACGCACAAGACGCTTTTTGGGCCTCAGAAGGGCATTATTCTGAGCCGCAACCGCGAGCTCATGGAGCGCATCAGCTACATGCTTTCGCAGGGTCTGGTCAGCAGCCAGCACACGGCCTCGCTGTTGTCGCTTTGCATTGCGCTGCATGAGAGTTTGTACTGGGGTCGGGATTATGCGCGAGACGTCGTGGGCAATGCGCGCTACCTGGCGCAGGCGATGGCCGGGCGTGGGCTTCCCGTTTTGGCGCGGTCGGATGGGACGTATACGGATAACCATCATTTTTATATCAATCTGACGGACGTGGCCTCGGCTTCACATGCAGTGGCCCGGCTCCTTGAGGCCCGGCTCTCTGCCCAGAGAGTGGCGCCGTTTCGGGATACGGACGCCATCCGGGTGGGCGTGCAGGATATTACCCGGCGAGGGATCCGGAAAGAGGATTTGGAACGCATTGCCGACTGGTTTGCGGATATCGTCTTTGAGCGCGTCGCGCCGGGTGAAATTGCGCCCAGGGTCATTGCCCTGGCGCGTCGCTATCCGCACATCTATTATTGGGATGGCGCGCCGCCATTGGATGCGCAGCCATCAATGCTTGCCTCAGAGACGCCCAGCGGCATGGATGAGGCTTTAAACGTCGATACGGCTCGCCGGGCCAAACAACGCTGGGTTGGGTTTGAGCGCGTCGGGGGGGCTGTGGCGCCATTGCCTGCCTTGCTTGAGGAAATACGGGCACTGGCGAGCCTCTCTGGCGCGTTTCCCAACCAGAGTGATGCCAGCGGCAACATCAGCGCGCGCGATGGTGATGACGTTTTGGTCACGACGAGCGGTTGCTACATCAAGGATCTTCGCGCGCAGGATTTCGTTCGCCTCATTGGGCTTGATCACGGCGATACGGGGCAATGTCTTCATTACCTGGGTGATGCGGTGCCCTCTTCTGAATCGCTCATGCACTACCTTATCTATCAATACACGGATGCGGGCGCCGTCGCCCACACGCACTACCTGCTCACCAACCACGAAGCCGAGGCTCTGCGCGTTGCCATTGTTCTGCCTCAGGAATATGCTTCCGTCGCTTTGGCCGAGGCCGTGGCCGAAGCAAGCCGCCACTGCCCCGTCATTTACGTTCAGAAGCACGGCCTGGTTTTTCACGCCGCCACGCCCGATGCCTGCTGCAAACTCATCGAAGATTTCATCGCCAAGCGCGCACAGGTGTAGTTTTTTCTTTGTGGGGGAACGAGTTCCCCCACACCCCCTGCAATGCTGCGCATTGCTTGTGGATGAAGTGGCAAAGTGCGTTGTGTATGGCCACATACCTCGCCCCGCAAAGGGGGGCGAAACCAGCGCTTGCAGTTTTGAAACTGTGACTTGGTTCTCTCCAAAAACATCGTAAGGACAATTTTATATTATGATTAAACCCCTTCATGACATCACGCCGCTATGGCACTCTCAACCGTTGAGCCGCGTGGCGGGTTTGCCAGTTCACCTTAAGGTAGAGGCGCTGCAGCCGATAGGATCATTTAAGATCCGAGGTGTAGGTCGCCTTTGCAGCCTTGCAGCCGCAAGAGGTGCACGCCGTTTTGTTTCCTCGTCGGGCGGCAATGCTGGTATCGCCACGGCCTACGCGGGTTGCCGGCTTGGCATTCCCGTTTCGGTCTTTACCTTCGCAAACGTCCCCAAGGCAGCTGTCGCCAGGATGCGCGAATTCGGCGCTGATGTCGTCGAGGCGGGTGCCACCTGGGATGCCGCCCACCAGGCCGCCAATCATCTGGCAGAAACGGAAAATGCCGTCTACATCCACCCCTTCGATCATCCCGATCTGTGGCAGGGTCACTCGACCCTCATCGACGAACTCGTTGATGTCGGTTATGTCCCAGACGTGCTCGTTTGCTCTGTCGGCGGCGGCGGCCTCCTCACCGGCATCATCCAGGGCCTTGCCAGGCATAACCTCCATCCCCACATCATTATCGTCGAAACGCACAATACCGCCTCTCTCAAGGCTTCTCTCGAAGCAGGCCGACTCGTTCGCTTCGATCTAAAACCGTCCGTGGCCAAAACCCTGGCCGCCAGTCAAGTCGCCGAGCAGGCCTTTATCAGCGCCAGAGACTACGGCGTCGAACCCATCGCCGTATCCGATCAGGAAGCCCTCGACGCCTGCCGGCAATTTGCTCTCGATCACCGCCTGCTCGTCGAACCCTCTGCCGGCGCTGCCCTGGCCGTGGCCTACGAACGACTGGGCTCACTCCCAAACCACCAGCGCGCTCTCATCGTCGTCTGCGGCGGCGCCGGGATCTCACTTAAGCAGGATATTTTCGATTATTAGTTTCTTTTTTGTGGGGGAACGAGTTCCCCCACACCCCCTGCGATACTTCGTATCGCTTGTGGGTGAGAGGCGAAAAGTGCTTTGTTTGTGGCCGAATACCTTGCATTGCGAGCAGAAGCGAAGCAGTCTGCTTGTGTTTGCTGCTTCGAGGCAGAGTGCAGCTGATACTTTACTTTTAGTGAAAAAACAGCGACACGAAAGCAGCGTTGAGGCGCTTCGTGATAGTCAGCAGGTGTAGTGTCCGCCATCCCCACCCACAGGCAAAGCGCAGCATTGCAGGGAGTGCGGGGGAGCTGGATCCCCCGCAAAAAAAACTTTAACAATGGTATAAACTCATGCCCATACGCATTCTAAATCGCAGCCAGGTTGACGCTCTGCTTACCCCACAAGACTGCATTCGCGTTGTCGAGGAGGCTTTCATTGCCCACGCACGCCAGCAAAGCCTTCAGCCACAGGCTATCCACGGCCAGGCCCCTGAAGGCGACTTCCACATCAAAGTTGGCGGCATCCAGCTGGGGCGCCTTTGGTACGTCGTCAAAGCCGGTTCCGTTTTTGTTCAGAATCCCGTGCTGCGAAATCTTCCCACGATTCAGGGTGCCCTCATCCTCTTCGATGCCGACAGCGGTTCGCCCGTTGCCATCATGGACGCCATCGCCATGACCGGCACCCGAACCGCCGCAGCAACAACTCTCGCCATACGACATCTCGCAAGTCTAAATGCCGCCACGGCTTGCCTGGTCGGCTGCGGCGTCCAGGGCCTGGCCCATCTGCGCTGCCTGGCCGTCGAAAAACCCGGCCTGGGGAAAATCCTCATCCACGATCACAACCCCGACGCCGCACAACAGTTCCTGGCGCGCCTCCCCAACGACTACCCCATCCCCGTGCAAGCCGCCACCAGCCTGCAAGATGCCGTCTCGCAGAGCCAGATCGTCATCACCTGCACCCCCTCTCGCGAACCCTACCTCTCGTCCGCATGGGTTAAGCCTGGCACCCTCGTCGCCGCCGTCGGCGCCGACAGCCCCGCCAAACGCGAACTCGATCCTCAACTGCTCGCCATCTCTGCCATCGTTCCAGACCTCGCCCAGCAATGCGCCCGCGTCGGCGAACTCCACCACGCCATCGACGCCAAACTCGTCTCCCTCGACAATGTCCGCGCAGAACTTGGCGAAATCCTCGCAGCGCACAAACCCGGCCGCCTCAACGACGACGAAATCATCGTTTACGATGGCACCGGCACCGCACTACAGGATGTCGCCGCCGCCGTCACCGTTTACGAAGCCGCCGAACGCCAAAACATCGGCCTCGTCGTTGAGCTTTAGGTTTTATTTTTTGTGGGGGAACGCGTTCCCCCACACCCCCTGCAATGCTGCGCATTGCTTGGGTGAAGTGGCAAAGTGCATTGTGTATGGCCACATACCTCGCATTGCGAGCAGGAGAGAAGCAATGCTGAGCTTGCAGTTTCGAAACAGCGAGCAAGCAACGGACGAATGTTGAAAGGATAACATAATGCTCCCATGCCGAATCGATACTGGGTATTCCTCCCAAAAACTTTGCCCAGCTTTTCCTCTGCACCGAAGGCTCTCTCTGGTACCAATGACCCCGACAGGATGTCGGGGGCCGAGGCGTCACGACATGGACGTCGTGTCGACTCGGCAAAAGCGCGGGGGGATCGCCCAGGGGGGCGTTCGCGCTACAACGCCCCCCTGGCATGCATATCGATAGAAAATAAAATCTAATGACAAATCAGATAACCATGACAGCTTCCCATCAAAAAAACACCTTGGAATTAGGGTAAGGATCATGCTCCTTCGACAAGCCCAGCTCCAGCGCTTGCAAGACTACCTCGAAAGCGTCACCAACCAGCCTTTCCGCCGGACTGTCGAAGAAAACACCGACAACACCCTCCTGTGCGCCTGGCGAAACGATACCCGCGTCGACTACCTCCTCCATATCCTTCGGCTTGATTACCGCACCTTCCAGCTCGCCCTCGCCGTCCAGCGACACCACGACATCGAAACCCGTTTCGACCGGCGACTCGACCAAAACGAACTTCTCCGCTTTATCGACGACCCACTCGCCTGCATCCGGCTTTGGGTCGGACAAGTTCAGGATAGTGGTTGAGCTTTAGTTTTGTGTGAGTGAACCAGTTCCCCCCCTTGCGAGCTCCCTGGACAATCCACGCTCCTGCCACAGAGCCTTTCTGCTGGGCTCTGCGCACATCTCTACTTGCTTAGCTTAAAAAACAGGTCATGCGCGTAGCCGTAGTCAATCACCATTCTCACATCAACTGCGGCACGTCGCATAGACTCAACTCTATCAGGCTGCAATGCCGCCTGATTGGTCTTTTGTAAACGATCCTGCGCTTCATAAAGTTGTGGCACATCTCCAGCAATAAAAATGGCCGATGCATCGTCTGTGTGATACGAAAAGTTACCATATTTACAATTTAAGGCGGTGCGTGAACGCGAGCGAAACAGCGAATGGCCCAAAAAACTGTTGGAAGCGCAAATGTTGGCCAGCTCAAGAATGGTTGGCGCCAAGTCTGCATGAGATCCAAGCGAAGTCCGTTCGCCAGCGACGAAATTAGGTGAATTACTAAGAATGACCAATGGTATCCATGAGACATTTTGCCGACTAGCCTCAAAACCATAGGCATCATGCGGTGTTCCAACGTGTTCTCCAAAATCATAACCATGATCTGATGTCAAAATGAAGATAGTATTATCCATCAAACCTGCTTCGTCAAGCTCAGCAAAAAATTTCTCCAACGCATCATCAGCGAATTTGAGTGTCCAAAATCGCCGCTCAGCCATTGATGCGCCTGCATTTGGTACTGGGCAATCCGCAGGCAGCTTAAATGGAACATGATTGGTGGTAAGCCACATGCCTAACTTGTAGGTTTTGCTATTAGAAACACTTTGCTTAATTTCATTAAATGCGCTGTCGAGCAGCTTTCGATCATCCCATGTGTTTATCTGAACAAGGCGATCGTACCAGCGCTTCATCCAGATACGTTCGCCATCAAAATCTGGATCACCGCCCGCAATAAATATTGTATAATAATCATTATTACGCAAAATATCAACAAAACTTTGTAAGTTATTGAATGAAAATCTTGTTCCGACAGTTTTGTATGAATGTGGTGGCAAACCAGTATGGATTGCCATAAAGGCATCAATTGTTGGTTGACCATTTGTAAAAAATCGCGAAAAATAAGCAGCTTTCAACCCATGTTTGTTCAAAACAGGAGCTGTTCCTCGGATAAGTGAATCAAAAAATGGCATCACCTGACGTGTTGACTCTGAGTTGAATGCTTGCAGGTCAGCAGCTCGCAAAGACTCTATGACAATCATGACAATATTGGGAGATGTCTCAGAAAACTGAGGACAATCGCCGTAATAGTGTTTCAGAAGAGGGCGCGCGCTATCCTCGTCGAAAACCCAGTTGGGATCCTCGTTGGCAGTCTGCCATGATTCTCGAACCCGTTCGATGGCAGTCTCGATTTCTTCTTGGGTAAAGACAACGTTTGTGCTCATATGACCTCCATATCTGAGGACGCTGTATAAGTCACTTGCCAGGATCACATAAAACGGGACGACGTGTTTTTGACGACGGCTGATCTTCATTTCAAATTTTTTGGAAAAATCGTTGGTTTTAGCGAAAGAATGAAAACCAGATCCGACGATGCCCAAGATAAGACAACACAAAGCTATGAGAACAATGCGACTCTGCCTGCGTGACAATGGAATCTTCTCTAATGTTATAATGATACGTCTGCGAAACAAAATCATAAGTGTCGCTAAGAGAATGGGTACAAACAATAAAATTACGGAGGAATAGGCACCACGTGTGTCAGCCTTAATCGCATCAATGACAAATAAAGAGCCACCACTCATCAGGGAATAGGTCTCAATCATCTCCAGGGAATAGTGCGTTCCCGTGAATCGCATAAACTCGTGATCTGCGTGTGTACATGCGACCATGAGAGCCAAAGATAAGACCTCAAAGATATAGAGGACAGCAAACCGTCGCTTGATGAAAAATGCAGTAATGAAGTAAGGAAGCATTACGAGCAAAGCAACAAATGCTGACCAGTAAAGTGCAAGCACGTACAGATAGGGGGTTTGAGTATAAGGTGCACCGAATGGTGAAACACCAAAATAAAGAAACGACTGAAGGATGGCATCTATGATCCAGAATGCAAGAGCAACGAGAAAAACGATAAGAGGTTTCACGAAAATCCTTTTTTGCAATCCATGCGTCCAGAGTCACTATTACGCGAAAGATGGTTTAAAAGCGCACAGCGAATTTTTTGAAAATCGTGCCTGAAAGACACCACTTGATCTCATACAGGCATATCTAGATTGTACATTATTTTTTGCATTTTTAATGAAAAATTGTCATGAAAACAACTTTTTTACTAAAGCGATGTCAAAGGTGTCGCAGGAGGTTCGGGGGAGCAGTGCTCCCCCGAGGGCAACGTTCTCACAAAAAAATGCGGTGGCGTATTCGCGGTTCGCGAATAGTCACCGCCGCAGCCCGTATTCGGCTGGGCCGAATAGGGCGCGCAAACAAAGAAAAAATTCCAAGAGGCAGGAAATTTAATCCGTAGAGACAAGGCATGCCTTGTCTCTGCTGGCACCCAATAAATAATTAGAAAGATATTGTCCTGTGAGGGAGTGTTGGGCGTGGGTGAGTTGTTGGGGGGTGCCCTGGAAGACGATGCGTCCGCCGTCGTGTCCGGCGCCGGGGCCGAGGTCGATGATCCAGTCGGCGTGTGCCATGACGGCTGGGTGGTGTTCGATGACGATGACGGATTTGCCGGCGTCGACCCAGCGGTCGAGGGTTTTGAGCATGTGCTGGATGTCGGCGATGTGCAGGCCTGTGGTGGGTTCGTCGAGGACGTAGATGTCGGTGCGTGCGCCCATGTGGGTGGCAAATTTGAGTCGCTGGCGTTCGCCGCCAGAGAGTGAAGTGAGGGGCTGGCCGAGCCTTAGGTAGCCCAGGCCTGCGTCGATCAGGCGTTTGAGGATGGTGGTGGCTGCGGGTGTGCGTGCGGCGGGTGTAGCGAAGAAGTCGAGGGCTTCGGCGACCGAGAGACTGAGGACGTCTGCGATGTTGCGTTCGCCGAGCCGGTATTCGAGTACTTTGGGTTGGAAGCCTCGGCCGTTGCATGCTTCGCATGGGGTGCTGACGCTTGCCATCATGGCGAGGTCGGTGTAAATAAAGCCTGAACCCTGGCATTCGGGGCAGGCGCCTTCGGAGTTTGGGCTGAAATAAGCGGGTTTGACGCCGTTGGCTCTTGCAAAAGCTTTTCGGATGGGGTCGAGGAGGCCGGTATAGGTCGCAGGGTTGCTGCGCCTTGAGCCGCGGATGGCGGTTTGGTCGACCGATACGACGCCTTCGCGTGTGGCGACCGATCCGTGAATGAGCGAGCTTTTGCCCGAGCCGGCAACGCCTGTGACGACGACCAGGAGGCCTAGCGGGATGTCGACGTCGACATTTTTGAGGTTATGGGTCGAGGCATTTCGAATGGGCAGCCAGCCGGCGGGCGAGCGGAGGATAGGTTTGAAGGTGGGAAGATCGGCCAGGTGGCGTCCTGTGAGTGTGTCGCTTTTTTGGAGTGCTTCGAGCGTGCCTTCGAAGACGATGTTGCCGCCGTGACGTCCTGCGCCGGGGCCCAGGTCGACGATGTGATCGGCGATGCGGATGACTTCGGGTTTATGTTCGACCACCAGCACGGTATTGCCTTTGTCGCGCAGGCGCAGCAGCAGGGCATTCATGCGCTGGATGTCGTGCAGATGCATGCCGATGCTGGGTTCATCGAATATGTAGGTCACATCGGTAAGCGATGACCCGAGGTGGCGCACCATTTTTGTGCGTTGCGATTCGCCGCCCGAAAGTGTTGCGGTTGAGCGTTCGAGGCTGAGATAACCCAGCCCGATTTCGACAAAGGCTTCGAGGGTTGCGGCCAGTGTATCCAGCAATGGCACCAGGGCTGGTGCCGTGAGCGAACGCATCCAGGCCAGGAGTTCGTCGATTTGCATGGCGCAGGCATCGGCGATGTTGATGCCGAGAATTTTGGATGAGCGAGCTGCTTCGTTCAGGCGTGTTCCCCCGCAGTCGGGGCAGGTGCAGAACGTCACGGCGCGTTCGGCGAAGGCGCGAATATGCGGCTGCATGGCGTCGACATCTTTCGACAAAAATGTGCGCTTGAGCCTCGGAATCAGCCCTTCGTAGGTCACATTGAGGCCGCCGATATGAATTTTGACCGGCGTTTTGTAGAGGAAATCGTATCGCTCATCTGGGGTATAGTCGCGAATTGGTTTGTTGGGATCGAGAAAGCCAGAGTCTGTAAAGAGGCGCGTATTCCAGCCGGTCGCCGTATAACCTGGAATCGTAAGCGCATTGTCGTTGAGAGATTTGGTGTCGTCGTAAAGCTGAGCGAGGTCGAATTCTGTCACACTACCCATGCCCTCGCACCGGGGACACATGCCTCCCGCGTGGCTGAAAGTGACGGTTTCCTCTCGCGTGTTTTCGCCCCTGTCGACCTCCACCGAACCATGTGCCCGCACGAAAGGAATGTTGAACGAAAACGCATTCGAAGGCCCCACATAAGGCTGCCCCATACGACTGAACAGCACGCGCAGCATGGCATTGGCATCGGTAGCCGTCCCCACCGTCGAGCGGGCATTGGTGCCCATGCGCTCCTGATCGACGCGTATGGCCATCGTGAGTCCCTCAAGGCGATCAACCTCGGGACGTGTGGACGTTGGCATAAACCCCTGCAAAAAGGCGCTGTACGTCTCGTTGAGCAGCCGCTGCGACTCTGCGGCAAGGGTTCCAAAAACGAGCGACGACTTGCCCGAGCCCGAAACGCCCGTAAATACCGTGATGCGCCGCTTGGGGATATCGAGGTCGATATCGTTGAGGTTATTCTGCCGCGCACCACGGATGCGAATGAAGTCGTGGCTGTCGGCGGGATGTCGTTCGTTTGTCATATATTCTCTTTTTCTTTTTTTGTGGGGGAACCAGTTCCCCCACACCCCCTGCAATGCTTCGCATTGCTTGTGGGTAGAGGGCGAAATGATTCGTTTTTGGCTTAAATTCTCGTCTCTTGGGGCAGTTTCTTACTTGTGAAGTTGGTAGAATTTTAGAACTAGACCTGAACTCGCTCTCCCGCGTAAAAGAAATGCTCTAAAGGCGAGATTTGGCAGCGATGGCGCGAATTTCTTCTGCAGACCAGAATTTCCCATTATTCATGCCGCAGCAAGTTTTTGCGACGTTTTGCCAGGCGTTTTTGTCGAGCAGGATACTGCGCCAAAACGGGAAGGTTCGGCATTGGGATGGACGAACTTCGTAGACGGTGCATCCGTTTTCGAAGAAGATGCAGTGTCCTTCGCGTGTCGAATAGGAATCATCGCAGGGTGTCATGAAATCGTGCTGGAGGGTTTCGCGCGAGATGCCTTTATGTTTTTCGAGGTGTTGGGCGAGTGCGTCGAATTCTTCCGGCGAAAAGTAAACGATGCCTGTTTCACCGCAACAGCATTTGCCGCATCGTTGACATTCGAAGTGGAGCCCATTCTGCCAGTATTGCTTTGCCATGATTTCCTTATTTTCATCCTGAGAGGGGGTGGCGTAAAGCGCCGGGCTGGTTTGCGTGCCTAAGCCTTTTTCACCATCTCTTTATAAACAAAACAATCCGTCGTATGGTCATTCACCATACCGACAGCCTGCATGAATGAATAGATTATCGTCGTTCCGACGAACTTAAACCCCATCTTTTTCAAATCTTTGCTTATCTTATCGGCAATTGGAATGGTTAAGGGTATATCCTCAAACGTTTTCCAGTGGCCGGTAACCGGCTTGAAGTCCACATATGCCCATATGAACTTATCAAAGCTCCCATGCTTTTCGGCAATTTCAAGAAATATCCTGGCGTTGATGACAGCCGCGTTAACTTTCAGGCGATTTCGTATGATCCCTTCGTTTGCCAAAAGCGCCTGAATCTTTGCGTCGTCGTAAAGGGCGACCTTTTTGGGGTCGAACCCGTCAAAAACCGCTCTGTATGCTTCTCTCTTTTTAAGCACGGTTGCCCACGAAAGCCCTGCCTGTGCACCTTCCAGGATGAGCATTTCGAACAGCCTGATATCGTCATGCACAGGCCGCCCCCACTCGTTGTCGTGATAGTCCAGGTATATGGGGCTATTTGCCCAGGCACATCTGACTTTTTCTGTCATAGAATTTCACCATATTTCTTGAAAATTCATAAAAATACGTTGATAATGAAATGTATTTTGTTTGTTCTCTATTTCGGCATTGCAAGCTCAACTGGATTGCTTCACCTGCGTTTGCAATGCGAAGTCTGTGGCATTGAGCGATGATCTTTGCCCTTTACCCACAAGCGATACGTGCACCCCTCCGTCGGCTTCGCC
>Ga0209737_10000318_pt1 | contig 42238 bp, 29 predicted proteins | sample TergutCu122P3_FD_187284 | JGI IMG/M metagenome (GOLD analysis project Ga0209737, IMG submission 187284) | Cubitermes ugandensis P3 segment gut microbial communities from Kakamega Forest, Kenya - Cu122 P3 (SPAdes) (version 2) | ecosystem: Host-associated > Arthropoda: Insects > Digestive system...
GTACCTCCGTTTATGGCAAGTAGCAATCCCAAATTGCTCCAGCGAAACCAAGCAATAAATTGTGCGGCAAAAAACACTAAAACAAGAAAAGAAACGAGACCTTTTAAACTATCGTTCATCCCTTTGATAATGTCTGCACCCTTTTTAAATGTGCCAACCGTGTAGCCATATACTACTCCGGCAGATGCACACATTACAAACAATATAGAAATAAATCCTTTTAAGATAGGCGTATGGAGCACACTTCCGTCATCTGCGCGAAAAAAGCCGTTTTCGGGAATTAATCCTATTGCAAAAAGAGCAAACCAGGCCAAGAAAACCCATCCGGCTCTTCTCAATCCTTTTTTCTCTAAGGCTGTAGGATGCACGATTGTTTCCCGTTCCACGTCACCTGTATATCTTCCCAAACGAGGTTCTACCCATTTCACAGTTACCAACGTACCCAATATGGCAATAAGAATAGTAGAGGCAGCCATAAAGTAGTAATTTGCTGTGGGAAGCACATAATAGCTGGGGTCAATAATTTGTGCCGCTTCAGTTGAAATTCCCGCCAACATTGGGTCTTGGGTGCTGATAAGTATATTGGCACTAAACCCACCACTCACACCGGCAAATGCTGCCGACATTCCTACAAGGGGATTTCTGCCTAATGAGTGAAAAATGACGCCTGCTAACGGAATAATCAATAAATAACCCAAATCAGATGCCACATTAGAAAGAAGTCCTGTGAAAACTATCATAAATGTGATGAGGTTTGCCGGTGTTTTTACCAACATAGCGTTAATGGCTGTTTTTATCAATCCACTGCCTTCCGCAACACCAAGTCCCAATAGAGCCACCATTACAATGCCGAGCGGCGCAAAACTCGTATAATTGTTTACCATTTCGAGAATGATGCGATGAACTCCTTTTCTCGACATCAGATTGACGACCTCGACCTCTTCGCCTGTAGCAGGATGCACGCCGTGCCAGCCTAAGAGCGAGCCAATGGCGGACAATACGAGTACGGTGAGTGCAAATAATCCGAATAATAAGGCGGGGTGAGGTAGAGCATTGCCTCCTTTTTCTACAAAATAAAAGAATCCTTTCTTTGGTTTTGTGGATAGTTTTTCCATAGAGTTATATGTTTTTAATCCGGCGATTCATATTGATTAGTTTGTCTGTTTACATTCCATAATATAACGAAACTCCCGGTCCTAACGGCAAATTGAACAAAATCCAAACGATAAGCAATGCTGTCCAACAAATGAAGAACGTTATCGTGTAGGGCAACATTGTGGCAACAATAGTGCCGATACCTGCTTTTTTATCGTACTTTTGATAATAGACAATAATCAAGGCGAAGAAGCTCATCATAGGCGAAATGACATTGGTAATACTGTCTCCTATGCGGAATACGGCTTGCGAAAGTTCGGGAGAATAGCCCAAAAGCATGAAGATGGGAACAAACACCGGTCCCATTATTGCCCATTTCGCTGAAGCGCTTCCCATCAAAAAATTGGTCATTGCTGTAAATAATATAAAAAGAATCACCAAAGGAATCAAACCAATATCAGCGTTTTTCAAGAAATTTGCACCATTTATGGCAAGCATTATTCCTAAATTACTCTCTTTGAACCATGCAATAAACTGCGCTGCAAAAAACACCAAAACAAGGTATGCAGCGAGAGATTTGATGCTCTCGTTCATGCCATTCATCACATCAGCACCTTTTTTATATTTACCCACTGTAAACCCATAGACAGTTCCCGCAGTGGCAAATGTTAAAAACAACAGCGAAATGAATCCTACAAGGGCGGGAGAATTAAGCAAACCTCCACCTTCTCCGCGCAGAACACCGTTTGCCGGAACTAATCCGATACCTAAAAGTACAAACCATGCCAAGAAACAAAGTCCGGCATTTCTTAATCCTTTTTTCTCTATTTTGGTAGGTTGCACTATTTCCTCTTGCGGTACGTCTCCGGTATATCTTCCTAATCGAGGTTCTACCCATTTCACGGTAACAATGGTTGCAACAACCGTAACCATAACTGCAGAAGCCGCCATAAAATAGTAGTTTGCCGTTGGCAATACAACATAATTTGGATCGAGAATTTGTGCAGCTTCCTGTGTAAGTCCTGCTAATAGCGGATCTAAAGAAGTGATTACGAAATTTGCACTAAATCCTCCGCTTACTCCCGCAAATGCTGCCGACATTCCGACCAACGGATTTCGTCCCACGGAATGAAAAATAACACCTGAAAGCGGAATAATCAACAAATAGCCCAAATCACCTGCCACTTTTGAAAGTACCGCTGTAAATACAATCATAACGGTGATAAAATGTGGCGGAGTTTTTGCTAACATCGCGTTGATAGCAGATTTCACTAATCCGCTGTGTTCAGCAATGCCGATTCCCAACATGGCAACCATCACAATTCCGAGTGGCGCAAAACTCGTGTAGTTTTTGACCATGCTGAGCAGAATGAAATGAATGCCATCGCGCGACATCAGGTTAAAAACTCCAACTTGCTCGCCTGTGGCGGGGTGAACACCTTGCCATCCTAAAAGTGAACCTATTCCTGATAATACGAAGATTGTAAGTGCAAATATTCCGAACAATAAAGCCGGATGAGGCAAGGCATTTCCACCTTTTTCAACATAATAAAAAAAACCTTTTTTAGTTTTCGTAGATAGTTTCTCCATAAATTATATTTGCTTAATACAATATTTTGCAAAACACATAACTAAATACATGAAAAAATATTGCCCTAATCTAAAATTCAAAATTTCAACAATAAATATTAAAGACTATTTTCGCCGTCGAAATCTCACTTTTATGAAAAAACAAGATCTATTCATTTTACTCGGAGTCATTTTGTTCCTCGCTCCTTTTTTTATTTTTCAAGATGTTTATCATGGTTATGAAAAAATAAATCAACAACTTCCATTAATCATGGCATTTTTAAAATTTGCCATTTTGGCAACTTTCGGAGAAATGTTAGGCTTGCGCATTCGCACCGGAAAATACAACATGCCTAATTTTGGCATCCTTCCGCGCGCCATAATTTGGGGATTTCTGGGAATGTGGATTGCCATTACCATGGGCATTTTTAGAAGCGGCGTGCCGGCATATTTAGATAAATTTCAAGTATTTTCAGGAATTTCAGAAGCCATGCAAGGCGATTTTTCCGCATTAAAACTTTGGGGCGCGTTTTGCATCAGTTTAATGATGAATACCACTTTTGCACCGGTTTTTATGACGTTACACAAAATTACAGACACGCATATTACGCAAACCGGCGGCACGTTGATAGGATTTTTCAGCAAAAAAATCCCTTTTCAGCAAATCATTTCCTCAATAAACTGGAAAGTGCAGTGGGGCTTTGTATTCAAAAAAACAATCCCATTCTTTTGGATACCGGCGCACACCCTCACTTTTATATTACCACCAAATACTCAAGTACTATTTGCTGCTTTTCTTGGCGTTTGTTTGGGAGTAATTTTATCCATTGCCGCAAGAAAGAATTAATAAAGCACACAGATGACACAGATTATCATGATTTTCGCAGATTAATTAACTCTTAAACCTTCAATCCCTCAGTCCTTCAATCCCTCAATCCTTCAATCCTTCAACCCTTCAATCCTTGAAACTCCTCATATCCCTTTCCCTTCTCGCCTACACCATCCTATTGTTTTTAGTCTCATGGCTAACCTCCCGCAAGGCCAATAACGACACCTATTTCATCGGAAACAGAAAATCACCTTGGTTTGTAGTGGCTTATGGAATGATTGGTGCTACTTTATCAGGAGTAACTTTCATGTCAGTACCCGGCGATGTGGTGAATACACAATTTACCTATTTCGGGCTTGTACTCGGCTATATTCTTGGATATTTTGTCATTGCATATCTTTTATTGCCGCTTTATTACAAGCTTAATTTAACCTCTATTTACCAATTTCTCGGAACGCGTTTTGGAACAACAGGACAAAAAACAGGCTCTTTACTATTCATTGCTTCACGATTAACAGGCTCGGCGTTAAGAATGTATCTGACTATTTTTGTCTTGCAAATATTTTTATTCGACAGCTGGGGAATTCCGATTTGGCTCACCTCTATTTTCATGATTTTCACTGTTTTTCTTTATACTTTTAAAGGAGGCGTAAAAACGGTGGTATGGACAGATATGCTCCAAACCACTTTCTTCCTTATAGCGCTTTTGGCCACGATTTACATTATTTTCAAAGATATAAACTTGTCGTTTAGTGAAGTATTTTCTTCGCTTCAAACCTCCGGTCATACAAAAATGTTTGTCTCGGATTGGAAAGCCCGCGACTATTTTCTGAAACACATTTTGGGCGGCATGTTCATTACCATTGCCATGACCGGCTTGGATCAAGACATGATGCAGAAAAACTTATCTTGCAAAAATTTGAAAGACGCCCAACGCAATGTGATGTCGTTTACCGGTATTTTGGTAATAGTGAAAGCATTGTTTTTGTTGCTGGGCGGCTTACTTTTGGTATACGCACAACAAAAAGGCATTGACCTGACAGGAATGAAAAGCGACCAAATATATCCCGTTATTGCACTTAACTATTTGGGCATAGTGGCAGCCGCGTGTTTTGTTATCGGCTTGGTGGCTTCCGGCTACTCCAGCGCCGACGGCACTTTAACCTCGCTCACCACCACTTTTTGTTTTGATATTTTAGATATGAATAAATGGACGAGCTCCGAAAAACAGCGCATTTTAATCAGACGAGTTGCGCATATATTGATGTCGCTGTTATTTTTGGGTGTCATTCTTATTTTTACCAATTATCATGATGATGCGTTGATTCGTATTTTGCTTATTGTTGCCGGTTATACTTACGGACCGCTTTTAGGGTTGTTTGTTTTTGGGATGTTTAGCAAAAGAGAGATAAAAGCGGGGTGGATGATTCCGGTTTTGGCGGTTTTGGTGCCAGTGGTTGTGTTTTTTCTTTCGAAGTATTCGGCGGAATTATTTGGAGGGTATAGGTTTGGGTTTGAGTTGTTGATTGTGAATGGGGGGCTGGTGTTTGTGGGGTTGGTATTGCTGCAGAAAAAACAATAGTTACAGGCTTCAGATTCCTCGCTTTGCTCGGAATGACGACAAAACTTTCAAATTTTGAAAGGGATGGATTGCGAAGTGAGACAATGTAGGTTATATAGCGTGTAAATGTCAAAGAGAAGAATTTGTTAAAAAAATAAAAAAGTGATGGTAGGCTTTTAGGAATGTGTGAAGACGTGCGAAAAAATGTAACTTTGCAGCCGAAAAAATGCAATATCAGTAATTCAAAAATTATGAAAACAGAACAATTTTACAAAATTGCGACAAGCAGAACAATTAAAGAATTACTTGAAAATTTTCATGACGTAGCCAAAAAACGGTTTAAGCAAAATGTAGATATTTTCTCTATTGCTTATGAAGGCGTAATGAACAATGAATCGTATCTTTTTTATTATGCATATGAAGGTGAAACGTTTCAGATTATGAAACATAAACTTTCTGACGAAAGTCGCCCTGGTGTTGTTTGTTATAAATATAAAAAAGAAAAAATTATTCAGTTCAATAATTATAAAGTAGAATATGCAGGCAAAATGGAACAATATGCTTTTCGAAAAGAAGCACCAAAGCCAGAAAAAGGTGAGTCATATAACTCACATTTATTCTATAGGGTCGAGTCACCAACAAATGATGATCTCGGTATTATTTCATTGCAAAGCAAAGAACTTAATAGATTCCAAGATAAGTCAACAATTGAATGGATAGAGGAGGTCTCTTTTTATATTGGTATTGCATTAGAACAAATAAAACATAGGAGAGAAAAAAATCGTAATTTTCACGATGCATTACCCAAAATCAGCGAGTATCTCATATCAATATCAAAAGAACGAGAAAACGGAAATATAAAAAAAGGGAGTATTGTAGATAAAATTGAATATTTAATGAACATACTAAAAGGACTTTGCGAATATAGCGTTGAGCAAACTTATGCATTTGGTTTAATAGAAGGAGAAGGAAAACTGACCTTATATGTTGAAGAAGCATCAACAGATGTGCCTGAAGATGACGATAAAGTCATTATATTAAAAAGAACGAAAGAGCGTACAATTTTTCAAATGCCGTATAAGCTTGAAGGAGAGAAAAATCCAGGCAGTTGGAGTATTCACAATAAAAAACCCGTATTTATAAATGATTTAGAAAAAGACTATAAAGCATATCCCGGATTAGACAAAGATACGGAAAAGACAGGTAGTGATACACAATCAATTATGTATTATCCATTGCTAAATGAAGAAAATGAAGTATTAGGAGTTTTAACTATTCAAAGTAAAGAGAAATATGCATATAGTGAGTACGATTTTGGACTTTTTGCAATAAGTGCAAATTTTTTTCAAACAGCTTATATTGGAATAATGGAAAATGCTGATTTAATGAAACAAAATGAACATATAATGCGAGAAAATATACAATACTTAATTTCTGAAAAATTCAGATTTCAATTAGATAATCATTTTACAAAAAACGCTTTATTAAAAGTTGGTAATATAATAGATAGAAAACATGAAGAGTATAAATATTTTCTCCAATTTCAAAAATTATTTGACGATCTTGTAGAAGCCTCAAAAAAGAAAGAGGGCATTTCCATAAAAGAGGATATTCAATTTTTGAAAAACTTTGTGAGTATGAACAATGTATTATATCCGACTATTGAATTTGAATATAGTTGCGATGAGAATTTAATGGAGGAAAAAATTCCACCATTAATATTACAACCATTTGTAGAAAACTCAATAATTCATGGGATAAAACCAATAGGCAATGGAAAAATAACCATTAACTATAAAGAATCAACAATTGCTAACTTAGGAAGAATTTTAGAGTGTATAATAATTGATAATGGACAAGGAAGAGAGGCTGCAGAAAAGAAGAAAAAAGAAAGAGAAAAAGACGAAAGAGAATTAGGTGCTCCTTCTGAAAGTAAAAATACCTCTATAGGAATAAGTTCAACCATAGATCTATTAAGGCATCTAAATCCTGAAATAGAAGATCCCGTACAAATACTAGATTTAAAGGATGGAAATATCCCTAAAGGTACTAAGGTCACAGTAAAAATTTTATTATCTCGTAAACAAGAATTATGATCAGAGCAATTATTATTGAAGATAGTCAAGCATGTGTCGAGCATTTAAGACGAGCGATACGAAATTTTCCTAAAATAAAAATTTTAGGAAAACCTGCAGAAAATATTGATGCAGCTGTTAAATTAATAAACATAGAAAAACCTAATTTGGTTTTCTTAGATTTAGGACTAAGAGATGGCGGTACTAGAGATGGACTTATTGCATTGAATAAGGCTAAATATAAAAATTTTCATGTAATAATTTTTACAGGAGGGAGTATTGAGGAATGCTACAAAGAAGCTTTTAGATATGAAAAAACTGCATTCTGTAATACTATTTCTGTACAGTATATTTGGAAAAACAGTGATTTTGAAAGTGAATTGAAAGAAGCCATCAAGTATTGTTGTTCTAACTTATCATCCTCAGAAGATAAAATTGTAATTCCTATATCTAAAAGACGACTTCTTATTGAAAATATATGTAACATAGATATGTGTAAAGTATCTCTAAAAAATATACCCATTCCTATTGTTAAAAAAGAGTATGGTACAATGTTTTATTTAGTAAATAAGGAAGCAGTGTGTTCGATAAAATCTATTGATAGTTTCAAGAATGAACTTACAACATTTTTTGATATAGGTAATGACTGTTTTTTAAATAAATCTAATGTTAAAGAAATTTCTGTTGATGAAAGGTATGTTATTATGGAAAGCGGGAATAAGTTTGAAGAAGGTTTTTCACCTGAAAAGATTAAAAAACTTTATGACGAATTTCGTAAACAAATACAATAAGATCATGAGAAGTTTAGACGATACAGAAAAAAAAATTGTTAATGATATCATCAAGTATTCTCAATCAGAAGAAGGATTAGAGAATAATGTAATTAATATTTTAAAGCGAATCTTATCTAAGGGCAAAAAAGTAGATAGTAATAAAGCGATTCTAAAGTATAATTTAAAGAAAGGAAGGGTTTGGATTGAAAAGGAATACAAGGATTCAGAAAATAATAGCACAAATTCTATTATTGAAAATGTTGTTCCTATTGCAAAAATCATCTCTTGTATGGATTATTTGGAAAAAATGAATCTTATTTCTTTTGTTGAATATTATTATGAAGAGGATTTAGAAGATACATCACAGATAGATATGTCTGATAGAAGCGATTATCAAGAAATCAAAGATGATAAAATTAAAAAATTCATTTTCGATAACATGAGAAGTGGTATTTTTGATACAGAACATCTTAGGGATTACAGTAAGGATTATAAAACTGTTGAACAAAGAAGACATGAAGATGAAATTAAGACGATGAATAAAGAAATTAAATGGGCAATAATTGCTGCTTCTATTGCTACCTTTGGCATTATCGTGAATGTTGTAATTTCTCTTATTGATCTTATGTGCAACCGAATACACTAAACTAAACGTAGCCGGTACCTGTCCTACAAAGCCCTGCGCCACCACTCAATTATCTATCCCAATCCCGCTCATCAAACGCCAACCCCATCTCTTTGACAAACGAAATATGCTCATCTTTAAAAGTCACTTTCTTATGATGCTTTTGTTGATTAATAATATATTTGATAATCACATCCTTATCTCTCAAATTGCAAGACAACGCCGCATATCCCTTGCCCCATGCTTTAAACTTTTCAAAACCATCTTTTGTTTTGATAATCTTGCTTGAAGACGCTTTGATTGCCTTCATGAAGTCGGAAAGTGCAATGGTAGGCGGCATCGTGAAGAGCAAATGCACATGATCGCTCACAGAATTGATTCGATACAGTCGCCCGCCTTTGTTATGGATAATTCCCCATATTTCTTGATAGAGAAATTTTCTGCGGTCGTCGGTCGGTAGCGTGTGTTCGCTCTTGTAAGTGCGAACAACGGCATGGAAAAGAAATTGTACGTAACTCATAATTTGAATTTTTAATTTATTTCTTTGCTCGGAACTGGGTGCGAAGATAATATAATGTTGCTTAGATTTGCCGGAGTCTGCAAAAAAGTCAGGGCAAAATCGTTAAAATTCCTGTTCCACAGCTTACTAATGCTATATGTTATCAAGTTAAGGCTGAAAGCCTCGCAGAGGCGATACTTTATTAACCGTAGGTGAAGCGTAGCGTAACCTACGGATTGGACATAGAATTCTACCTCTTCTCTAAGCCCCAACAGGGCGATACTTCTCAGGTACCGGTGTAGTGTCGTCGCTGTGCGACTTACGGATGTGACGCCGGATTCTACCTCCGTAGGTTACGCTATGCTTCACCTACGGCTAATAGAGTATCGTCCCTGCGGGACTTAGGGTAGTGACGCCGGATTCTACCTCCGTAGGTTACGCTATGCTTCATCTACGGCTAATAGAGTATCGTCCCTGCGGGACTTAGGGTAGTGCTGCCGGATTCTACCTCCGTAGGTTACGCTATGCTCCACCTACGGTTAATAGAGTATCGTCGCTGCGCGACTATTTAGAACAAAAAATAAAACTTTTACCCAACAAACATTTTATATACAACAAAAATGTTTTCTTTGCAATTGCAAAATTTTATCATTTATTTTGCGCATTAATATTTTAAATCTTGTAACAATTTAATTATAATTATTATGAAAAAATCAATCAATTATTTTATTCTTCGCGCCATCTCTGCAATTTTGCTTGGCGCACTACTGATTTTGTGCCCTCAAAACGCGATCTTCTTTGTAGTGATCACTATTGGCATCCTCTTTATCGTACCGGGGCTGCTCTCACTCATCAGTTATTTTACTTCCGATAGAACAAAACGCCCCGATATGCCATTCCTGCTCGCGGGAATTGGTAGCCTGCTCTTCGGTGTGGTATTGGTATCTGTTCCGAATTTTTTTGTTAATGTGCTGATGTATATTTTAGGCATAATTCTTATAATAGGCGCTATTGAACAGATAGTTGTTTTAATCCGTTTCCGAAAAAGAGCGACTGTTCCTGCCGCTTTTTATGTAATCCCCTTGCTGATATTAGTTGCGGGAGTCCTTGTTTTGTTCAACCCCTTCAAAACCGCTGAAATCGCCTTTATTCTGATTGGTGTAACCTGCTTAATCTATGGAATAACAGAATTTATCTATTGGCTGAAATTTAAACGCAAGTATAACAAGAATGCTATTTCATAATAGTCGCGCAGCGACGATACTTTATTAACCGTAGATTTTAATCTACGGAGCAGAATCAGTCGCATAAAAACAACAAAAAATAAAGTTCATGGAAACCAACAAACTCGAAATCCCAATCCCCATAGAATTAACCAACATCCTGAAAAATGAACCGGAAGCCTTAGAATTCTTCCAAAGCCTGTCAGCCGGCTACAAGCGTGGCTATTGTGATTGGGTGGGTGGTGCAAAAAACGAGGACACACGAAGAACACGAGCTGAGAAAGCGCTGCTTATGTTGAGGAATAAACAAAAAACGTTGAAAACGGTGTAGGAATTTAGATTGATATGAAGATACTCGCATTAGAACAGGAAATCGAAGGCGCTATGTGGGAGCATACTGAAAAATTATTAGAACAGGAAGCTCAACATATTTTTCAGTTGTATCTTTCAGATAGTTTAAGAGAAATATATTTTACTGAAGACAACAATGCCGTGTTAATACTGGAAGCAAAGGATAGAAAAACAGCGAAAGAATTATTAGATGCGTTACCTTTAGTAAAATCAGGAAAGATAAGATTTGAAATTTTGGAGTTAAAACCTTATACCGCTTATGAAAGAATAATGAAAAAATAGCTCATGTAACCCAATAAAGCAGAAAGAAAGCCTTATTTTTAAAAGCAACCTTAGTAGCATGAAATGGTTTAAGAAAAAGAAGCGCGCATTGCCGGAAGATACTACTTGTCGTAATTGTAGCACGCAAACAGTGGGACAATATTGCCACGAATGCGGACAAGATGTACATGCCGGTGTCGGGCAATCTACCCTGAAACTTATTGGGCAGGCATTAGAAAGCGTTTTTGCACTTGACGGGAAAACTCCTCGTACCTTGGCTTTTTTAATGATTCGCCCCGGCTTCTTGTCGGAAGAATACCGTATGGGTAAAGTTAACCGATATGTGCATCCTGTAAAATTGTTTTGGATGTCATCGTTGATTTTCTTCGCTCTTTTCATTAGTCAAATTAATTTTGAAAATGGGCAAATACAAATAACCGGAGTAGATATAGACAGTTCAATGTTTGTCAATTATTTTGCCAAATTTGCTCCTTATGTTACTTTTCTGCTTATTCCTATTTTTGCCTTGTTGCTTGCGCTATTCTTTTGGCGTAGAAAATATTACTACATGTATCACATGATATTTACTTTACATTTTCATACTTTTCTATGGATATTTCTCAGTTTGTTATTAATTGTTGAGATGGTTATCCATGGTTTGACATACCCAACATGGCTTAAAACACTGCTCTTTTTTACACCGGGAGTTTATTTAACCATGGCGTTACGGCGCTATTACCGAACCAAATCGTGGTGGAAAGCGGTATGGAAAGCTATTCTAATCAGTTTGTTGTACTTCTTTTTAATTCTTTTAGTTACGGGATTTATTATTTATCTTGTGGCGAAAATATTCTTTCCGGAACAATAAAGTCTTGAAAAACTCTACTATCTATCATACCACTAATTATTTTAATACATTTGCGCCTGTAAAATAATCACCCAATATTAATTTAAGTATAACAAAACATTAAACAAATGAAACGTAATGCAATAGTCGCTGAAATAAAAAAATATTTTGGCATTAAAGAATTAGTTTGCCCTCATACATCTGCAAAATTTGGAGAAAAGGCATGGCAGTTTTTAAATACCGAGTTACTTGAAACACTTTTGATTTTACGTCGTGATATTTTCAAGGTTTCGACTTATGTCAATTATAGTGGAATGACGCAAAGAGGTTTAAGATGCAATATTTGTCAATTGGTGATAGATAAAAGCAATAAAAACCAAATCTATCTTTCCTCTCATTGTACAGGTTCAGGATTAGATATTGATTTCAAAGGATTTACTGCCGAACAATCTCGTGAACTAATCCGTAAAAATGCAGACAAATTACCTTATCCGATTCGTCTTGAAAAAGGAGTGAATTGGGTACATATTGATGTATATAACGATGGTTCCGGAAAAAAAATAGTTGAATTTTCCGAGTAATCTAAAAAAAATAAAATTAACTCAAGAATTTAATTTCAAAATTAAATTCAAAAATTAATCTATTTTTGCCGCATTAATACAGCAAAAATGGCTTACGATTTAAACACCGAAGAAAAAATTAAAGTTGCAGCAGCCAAAATATTTGAAGAAAAAGGCTTTGAGCGCACAAAAAACAAAGATATCGCCGATGCGGCAGGAATTAATCCCGCCTTATTAAACTACTATTTTCGCTCGAAAGAGAAGCTTTTTGATGCTATTTTATTGGATAAAACTCAAACGTTTGCCAACATCTTATTTCCTATTTTAAATGACCCCAATGTGGCATTATTCGATAAAATTGACATTATCGTGGATAATTATTTTAAACTATTGAAAGAAAATCCTCATTTGGCAATTTTTTTAATGAATGAATTGCAAAATAACAAGGAAAATTTTTCAAAAATCATAAAAAACTTACCCTCGTTAGAAAATATATCTATTATTAAACAATTCAAAGATATAAACTCCACAATTAATCCGCTTCAATTTATGATTAACTTAATGAGTATAACCATTTTTCCGTTTATTGTTGCGAATGCGATTTCTGCGTATGAAGTTTTTGGTAAAGACGAAATTGATGCTATTTTTGAAGAACGTAGGAAGATGATTCCGATTTGGATTCGCGAAATGTTGCAAAATAATTCTGTAAAATAGTTTTTATGAAAAACAGCATTAGATTAGGCATAGATATCGGCTCAACCACTATAAAATTTGTAGCTTTAAATACAAATAATGAGATTGTTGCATCGAATTACAAAATTCATCATACGCAATATTTACCCTTACTAAAATCTATATTCACCGATTTGCATCGTCAGTTTGGCGATGTGCAGTTATCCGTAGCGTTGACCGGTTCAGCGGGTATGGGCGTATGCGAACGTTATCATCTTCCTTTTGTGCAAGAAGTAATTGCAGAAACCGAGTGTGTGAAGAAAAACTTCCCTATTTGCCATACCATTATTGATATGGGAGGTGAAGATGCCAAAATAGTGTTTTTGAGAGAAGAAGGGATTCCGGAAATGCGCATGAGCGGCAATTGCTCCGGCGGAACCGGTGCTTTTTTAGATCAGATGGCCATACTTCTCGGCTGTTCTACCGAACAATTAAGCCAATTTGCCGAAAACAGCACACGCATTTATCCGATGGCTTCGCGTTGTGGGGTCTTTTCCAAAACCGATGTCCAAAATATGATTAGTAAACATATTCATAAAGAAGATATTGCGGCTTCGGTGTTTCATGCGGTGGTGGTACAAATTGTAGGCGGACTTTCTAAAGGAATGAAAATTACGCCTCCGATTTTGTTAAGCGGTGGTCCTTTTCAATTTTTACCTGCATTAAAAAAAGCACTGTTAAATTATCTTAATTTAGAAGAAAACGACATCATTGCTACAGAAAATGCCAACTTGCTCACCGCTTTTGGTGCAGCATTGAAGAGTACTGAATTATTGCAAGATAAGACTTTAAAAGCTTTAATAGAACAGTTTGATACTCATGTTGAACTTTCTGAAACAACCTCTTCTTTAATGTCTTTATTTGATTCCGAAGAAGAATATCAAATTTGGCTTAAAAACAAACAAAACACGTTCATTCCGGAAAAAGATTTGCAGCATTGTTCCGAAAATTTGTATTTAGGAATAGATTCCGGCTCTACTACAGGCAAAATAATTTTGATAGATGAAGATGGCAATATTGTATATAAGTATTATGCACCTAATCAAGGCAATTCCATTTTAAATATTAAAAAAGGGCTAACCTTATTTTTAGAAAGCACCCTTAGTAGCGGTAGGAATTTTGTAATAAAAGGCTCGTGTTCAACCGGCTATGGAGAAGATTTAATGAAAGCTGCTTTTCATCTTGACGAGAGTATTGTGGAAACGAAAGCGCACTATTTGGGAGCCAAGCATAACAATCCGGAGCTCACTTTTGTGTTGGATATCGGGGGGCAAGACATGAAGGCGCTTTTTATTAAAAACAATACCATTGAACGAGTAGAAATCAACGAGGCTTGTTCGTCAGGATGCGGCTCTTTTATTGAAGCGTTTGCCAAAACCTTGAACTATTCCGTACAATTGTTTGCAGAAAAAGCATGTTTTGCTAAAAATCCTTGTGATTTGGGTACAAGATGCACCGTTTTTATGAATTCTAAAGTAAAGCAATTTCTTCGCGAAGACGCAAAAAGTGAAGATATTGCGGCAGGATTATCCTACTCGGTCATCAAAAATTGTTTGTTTAAAGTGCTTCGTTTGCATGATTTTTCATCGTTGGGTACGCATATTTCGGTACAAGGAGGCGCTATGAAAAACCATGCCATCGTGAGAGCGTTAGAAAAGCTTACTCATACGGAGGTTTCTTTCACCAATATTCCGGAATTTATGGGCGCTTTTGGGTGCGCTTTGCATGCTAAAAATGTAATGCAACGCACACCGGTGGAAGTGGCACGATTGCTCGAAAACTGTGATTACACGTTACAAAATTCACACTGTAAAGCATGTGATAATCAGTGTTATATTAACATTTATAAATTTATTAACGGACAACATTTCATCTCCGGAAATAAATGTGAAAAAGTGTTTAGTAACAAAGGCAATCAGTCGGGAAAAGGGAGAAATATTTATGCAGAGAAATATAAACTTTTATTTGATAGAACCTCAATTTCTGCGCCAATAAAAATTGGCATTCCGCGCGCATTGGGAATGTACGAAAATTATCCTTTTTGGCATCAATTATTTACGGAATGTGGCTTTGAGGTAGTACTTTCTTCACATTCAAAATATTCCGATTATGAAAATGCGGTTTCCGGTGTGATGTCGGATAATATTTGTTTTCCGGCAAAATTAATACACAGCCATATACATGATTTAGTAGCAAAAAAAGTTACGCGCATTTTTTGTCCTATGGTTATTTATGAAGAAAACGATTCCACCACTTCAAATTCATATAATTGCCCTATTATTTTTGCTTATTCGGAAGTGTTGAAAAGCAGCGAGCAATTGTCCATTCCATTAGATGCTCCTATGGTAAGTTTTCGCACCAAAAAAGGATTGTACAAAAATGTGATTAATTATTTAAAAACGTTAAAAGTTAACAAAAAAACTGCAGAAAATGCCATAAATAAAGCATTATTTGCACAAAAAAAATACGCTGAAGAAATCTATAAAAAGAATCAGGAAATTTATCAATTATCAAATACCGATGCTCAATTAACGATACTTCTTGCGGGACGACCTTACCATTCAGATCCATTAATCCAACATAAATTAGCGGAAACAATGAGTGATATGGGTGTGCATGTGATTTCGGAAGATATTATGCGTTTTAATGAAATTGATTTGTCAGATACTTACACCATTACACAATGGCATTATATTAATCGAATATTAAAAGCAGCAAAGTTTGCAGGAAAAGAAAAGTCTAACATTCAATTTGCTATGATGACTTCTTTCGGCTGCGGTCCCGATGCTTTTTTACTAGATGATGTAAAGCAAGTGCTTGAAAAACAAGGTAAAACATTAACGATTTTGAAATTGGATGATGTGCATAATATTGGTTCGTTGCGACTGCGCGTGCGGTCGTTGATTGAAAATTTGGGGACGCCCGTAGGGGCGCAAAATTTTGCGCCCCTACCAATAAAACGCAAATTATTTGAAAAAACCGATAAAACCAAATTGATTTTAGCACCTTATTTTTCAGAATTTCAATCCCCGCTTTTGCCGGCTGTCTTTAAATTAGCAGGATATAATTTGGAAATTTTACCCGAACCAGATCAGGAAACAATCGAAATGGGGCTTAAAGTAGCACATAACGAAGTGTGTTATCCTGCAACTTTAGTCGTTGGCGATTTATTAAAAGCATTGAAATCAGGGAAATATGACTTGAAAAATATAGCAGTGGCTTTAACACAAACCGGAGGGCAGTGCCGTGCTACCAATTATGTCGCCATTTTGAAAAAAGCTTTAGCAGATACTGGATTTGAGCATATTCCCGTAGTGGCAATTGCCGCTTCGGGCTCTTTATTTAATGAACAACCCGGATTTAAAGTGAATTGGCTCAAAGTTTTACCTATACTTTTCAACGCCATATTAATTTCCGATTGTTTGGCGCAATTGCATGCCGCAAGTATAGTGCGTGAAACTCAAGAAGGAACAGCAAATTTATTGAAAGAAAAATATTTAAAGAAAACTTATGAAGCTATTCTTCATAATAACTCCAAAAAAATGTTTGCGGTGTTGAAAGAAGCCGTTCAGGATTTTAAGACGATTATCATTCCTAATAAAAAATTGCATCAGATGGGTATTGTAGGTGAAATTTACCTGAAATTCAATAGTTTTTCACATCGACATATTATCAAACAATTGCAAGCGGAAAAGATAGAAGTACTTCCTCCTCAAATTTTGCCATTTTTTATGCAAAGTTTTGTAAACAGAAAAGTGAATGAAAATTACGGTTTTTCCAAATCATTACTTCCTGAGCTTATTTTCGATGGACTACATGCTTTAGTTAGGAAAAATATTACAAAAGCAAACAAGATTTGTACAGACTTTGAATATTTTTCACCTATAAATGATGTTTTTCACGAAGCTGAACACGCTAAAGAGCTTATAGATTTGGGATGTCAATTTGGAGAGGGATGGTTGCTTCCTGCGGAAATTTCCGTCTATTATCACAAAGGTGTGCACAACGTAATGAGTTTACAACCGTTTGGATGTATTGCTAATCATGTTATTTCTAAAGGCTTAGAAAAGAAATTGAAAACAAAATTTCCAAAATTAAACCTTTTGTCTTTAGATTTTGATGGCGGCACAAGTGAGGTGAATGTGCAAAATCGTTTGGAATTGTTTAAAAGTGCAATGTCGGAATGATGAAACGAATTATCTTTTCGATCTCCTTAAACTTTCATCGCCAAAAGAGTAGGTAACTCCGAGTATTGCATTGAATCCGACATTATTAAAGTTGTAATACTTTGCAAAATTTTGAAAACCAAGATTATTTACTGTGGCAAAGCATGAGAACCGTTTAGTAATTAAATATTCAAAACCTATTCCAAAATTTAAAATAGGGCTCATTTTTTCAATAAAATAAACCATTTCTTCCCCATCTAAACGAGGCTTCAAGGCATAACTTCCAAATCCCAATTTCGTATTAAGATCGAAAATAAATTTTTCTTTGAGATAATATTTTCCTGCAAAAGCCACTTCAAAACTTGGCTTATACCAAGGTTTTTCAATGAATTTTTCGTAATTAAAATATCCCCAATAATTGGCTTCCAAATTCAAATATAATCTATCAACAACTTGCCAGTTTAAATTAGCACAAACGTTTACCCAATTCACATTTGCGTATACTACATCGAATTGGTTTTTAAGCAAAGATGCGGTATCTAAAAAGAAGAATGCCATATCTTGGGTGTATGAGTAACGCGCGGAAACGTGGTAATTCAATTTCTTTACCAAATTTCCTTTCACACCACCAAAAACACTGATTTGCGTTCTTGAGAATCGGAGTGAATCTAATCCCGGTTTTACGAATGGATTTTCATAAAGCAAATCTTTGAGTGAATTGTATTTTGTATTTCCATCAACGCCGGCATAAATACTCAAAATACCGGGCACTAAGCCTAATTGCAGTTCAGCCATCGGATATACCGGAACCTTCGCATCGCCATATATACTGCTGTTAATAATAGGAATGCCTAACCCCAAACGAATATAATATTCTCTCACCGCAAATTTAATGGTAGGGATAAATTCTATTTTATAACTATTGGTAACATTGGAAATTTGCGCTTCATTGTGCCACTTATTCATGTAATAATCCATATTAAAATCCAATTGCGGACGAAGGAAGCCATTGAGTTTTTTAAACAATACATCATACGCAAAGAAAGAAGCGAGTCCGATGTGGTTTTCCATATCTTTTCTGTATGTATGAATAAAATTGTAATTCAGGCGTACATCTTGCTTAATCTTAGCATCTTCCGGAAGGAAATTTGAGCGTAACCCAACTTCGGCGTGCAGATGATGAAAATTATTTTTCAAAGAATCTCTATGTTCTTTATCATAAAAGAAGTGTAGAGAATCCGGAGTATTATTACGATTAAAACCGAATAAATGCGCTACATTATGATTGTAACCTACGGAAGAATAAAGCGTTTGGTTTTTAAAAAAAGTATTAAAAAAGAGAAGCATTCGAGTGTCGCTAAACGGAGCATAGGCGTATTTTTTCATTTCTTCTCCAATAGGTGGTGCCCAACCTGAAATGTGATTGACATTCAACCCAAATGAAAATTTTGAATTGTCAAAATTGTGAATGCAAAGCTCTCCAAGCGGTATGACCGGATAGCCAAAACCTACTTTAAGAAAATTACGATAGAGCTTTTTCATCACTTCTCCGGGAAGTTTGACCGGTTTTATTGGCGTTGGCGAAAAAGAAAGATCAATGGATTGAGGAGCTATTTCATACTCAAAATTTACAGGTTCCGGCACTTCATCGGGAATGAGAGCTGGCTGTGTTATTTTATGGAAATTTTGAAGTTTCGGAGTAAAATCTAATCGAAATCTCGCCGTATCAATAGGTTGCGAAAAAGCAACACCTACAAAAAGAAATGAAATTGCAATTACAAATATTTTTTTCATAAAAAAATGTATTGACCCCTTGACAAACGTAATTTTCAAACATATATTTGCATGTTCGTAAAAAAAAAACTACAACTATTCTAAATTAACTCATTATGATCTCAGAAAAACTATTGCATTACGTTTGGAAAAACCAGTGGTTTGCCAAAGAACAGTTAGAAACGGTTCACAAACAATCTCTTTTAATATTGAATCAAGGATTTCCGCATCAGGATGCCGGTCCCGATTTTAAACAGGCAATTATTAAGATTGACAGTGTTACCTGGGCAGGAAATGTTGAAATTCATATCCGTTCTTCCGATTGGTATAAGCATCAACATCAAAATGATGTGAAATACAATTCAGTAATTTTGCACGTAGTGTATGAGCACGACCAAGAGGTTTTTATTGAGCAAGATACCCCACTTCCAACTTTAGAATTACGAACGTTATTATCTTCTCAACTTTTATTGCGATACAATCAACTAATACATGCTTCTCATCCGCTTTCTTGTGAGGTATATATTGAAAAAATAGCTTCCTTAACGATGCGAGCTTTTTTTACTCGGTTGACTTTTGACAGATTAACACGACGGCAAGCACAGATTTTTGAAATATTACACACGTTTTCAGAAGATTGGGAGCAAACATTGTTTTACGTCCTATGCCAAAGTTTTGGATTTAAAACCAATGCACCTGCCTTTGAAATGTTTGGCAAAGCATTGCCATACAAAATATTAAAAAAACATACAGGCTCACATTTGCAAATAGCTGCACTTATTTTCGGACAAGCCGGTATGTTGGAAGAAGAATTGGAAGATGTTTATTATCAATCGTTACAAAATGAATATTTATATCTCAGAGCCAAATACAAGCTTATTCCCATTGATGCAAAATGTTGGAATTTACTGCGTTTACGCCCTCACAATTTTCCATGTATCCGTTTGGCGCAATTAGGAGAAATTATTTTTAATCATCATGATTTATTTGTAAAAATTACCATTCTGAAAAATCTTACTTATTTTCAAAATATATTTGTAAATAAACTGAATGATTATTGGGATACGCATTATTATTTTGGAAAAACAAGTCGTGCAAGTGAAAAAATTATGGGAGAAAAAAGTTTTCATCTGCTCCTAATAAATGCGCTTATTCCTTTTCTTTATTCTTACGGCACTTTCATTGGTAATGAAAAACTTCAGGAATACAGCATGAGATTACTTGAGCTTCTGCCGTTTGAAGAAAACCATATCACAAAAAAATATCAACGTTTAGGATTTTGTGCTAAAAATGCCGGCGACTCGCAGGCTTTGTTAGAGTTGCATCATGAATATTGTGAGAAAAAACGGTGTATTGATTGTGTAATTGGACAGAGGGTGGTGGTGGGGTGACAAAACCAAATTTTCATGTTTATTTGCGCTCTAAAAAAACTTAACCATACTCATAAACTTCTTTCATTTTCTATTGTCTTTATCCTGAATTTTTCGCATTTAATTATTAAACATGATTGATGAAAATATTGTTTACACTGATGTATTAATTGTAGGCGCCGGTCCTGCAGGCTTATCAATAGCTATCCATTTGGCAGATCTCTTAAAAAAGAAAGGAGAGCGCCGACGAATTTTGGTGATAGAAAAGGGAAGCGCTGTCGGCGCTCACATTTTGTCGGGAGCGGTAGTACGTCCCGGCATATTTGAAGAGCTATTGCCGGATGTTAGTTTTGAAGATCTTCCATTCGATTCGCCGGTAAAAAAAGATGGATTGCTTTTTTTATTAGGGAAGTCAATGTCAATAAAGTCGCCCATTCATCCGCCTTATATGAACAATAAAAAAACATATACGGCTTCCTTAGGATTAATATGTCAATTTTTGGCATCTATCGCAGAAGAAAAAGAGGTGGAAATATATCCGGGATTTGCCGTAAGTGAAGTGCTTTATAATTCCGAAGGGAAAATATGTGGAGCGAAAACTATTGATACCGGAGTTAATCATCATGGAGAAAAAATGGAAAATTTTCAAGCGGGAACACGAATTGAAGCAAAATTGACCATTTTCGCTGAAGGAGCAAGAGGTAGTTTAACCCAAACTGTAATTGATAAGTTTGACCTCCAAAAAGGGAAAAATCCTCAAATTTACTCCTTAGGATGCAAGGAAATTTGGGAACTTCCTTCCTCTCGCATAAAACATGGAGAGATCTATCATACAATGGGTTATCCATTAAACCTTCATGAATTTGGCGGTGGTTTTATTTACGGACTAAAAAACAATCGTGTAGCCGTTGGTTTGGTGGTCGGATTGGATACTGCCGACCCGACCTTTGATATTTATTCTGTATTTCAAGTTTGGAAGACACATTCCGCTATAGCCAAAATCTTAAAAGGAGGTAAAATGATAGCATTTGGCGCTAAAACTTTGCCCGAAGGCGGTTATTATTCTTTACCCAAACCATTTGTAGATAACGCTTTGATAGTTGGAGACGGTGCCGGTTTTGTGGCCATGCCCGCACTAAAAGGCATACATCTCGCCATTAAATCGGGAATATTAGCGGCGGAAACCGCGCTTGTTGCTTTTAGTAAAGATGATTTTTCGGAACAAACACTTCAAATTTATCAAGAAAAAATAGGTACAAGCTCCATATACGAAGAACTTTATCCTGTTCGTAATTTCAGGCAGGCTTTTGCAAAAGGTTTGATAAAGGGGGCTTTTCATTTTGGTACACAGTTAATTTCGGGAGGTGCAGGTTTTGCAGGCAAACTCAAAGTGCATTCAGATGCCGAAGCCACGCAAAAAGTGAAAGACTTTAAAGGAAAAAGTTTTAAAGAAAGATTTAAAGACAAATTGGAATTTGATAAAGAACTTACCTTTGACAAAATGACCGCAGTTTTCCATTCGGGAACGCATCATGACGAAAACCAAATTTGCCATTTGAAAGTAAACAACCCCAGCACATTCCAATCAATTAATATTGAACAATATGATGCGCCTTGTCAGTATTTCTGTCCAGCCGATGTTTATGAAATTCATACAGAGCACGATGGAGCGAAAAAACTCAGAATTCATTTTGAAAACTGCGTACATTGTAAAACTTGTAGTATTAAGGCGGTTGGAGACGGGATTACTTGGAATGTACCAAATGGGGATAATGGGCCGGAGTATCAAAATATGTGATACATTTAAGATTTAAAAATTTAAAGTTTAAGGAATTGATATGACAATTATTAGTTTAATAAAACAAGTTCCGTTACCCAATGAAATGAGAATGGGAGAGGATGGATTAATGGATCGTACAAAAGCGAAATCTATCATTAATATTGATTGCCAATATGGATTGGAAACAGGGTTACAGCTGAAAAAACATTATCCCGAAGCACGTATGATTGTTTGTTCTATGGGGCCACAATCTTTTCAAGCATCATTAAAAAAAGCCATTTCAGTGGGATATGATGAGGCTTATTTGCTATCCGATCGTAAATTAGGAGGTTCTGATACCTTTGCTACCGGATTGGCATTGGCAACGCTATTAAAGCATTTGGGGTTTACTAAAGATGCTAAAGAACCATTCGTTATTTTTGCCGGTCGGCAAACGAGTGATGGAGACACTGCGCATGTTCCGTCTCAAGTGGCTGAAAATTTGGATATTCCGCAAGCTACATTTGTAGAAAGAGTTACTCCGGGAGAAGATGAAAATATTATTGCAAAACGAATCATCGAAGGCGGTTTCCAAATGCTTGAACTACCCATGCCTTGTGTGGTATCATGCACTCCTACAGGTATTGTACTTCGAAAACCCTCACTTACAGGCGCTATCAAAGCACGAAGTACAAACATCACTATATTGGGAATTGATGATATTGGTTTGGGAATTGAAAAGATTGGCTTAAACGGATCGCCAACCATTGTGGCTAATGTGGTGGATATTGTGAGCGAACGCCCTCCGGTTTTGATGTCAGAAGGAGTGTCGGAAAAAGAGAAAGTGAATAGCTTAGTTCAAAATATGAAGAAAGGAAGATCCGTTTTGAATGCGCCATCAGTCAAAGAAAAAATAAAGGTTAATACATCTGATTATCAGGTAATAGATACTCGCGGGGATAATAAACATATTCTTACATGGGCGGAGATGGCCAATGGAAAGATTATTCGCCCTTCGCTTGAATTATTTACTCCGGCGCGCCATTTAGCCAATCAATTAGGAAATGATACCAAAATAAAAACAGTTTTAATTGGCAAAGGAACAATTGAACTGTCGGACATACTTTTTGAGCATGGCGCAGATGAAGTGATTTGTGTGGAAGATGAGCGTTTGGAAGAGTATTTAGCGCTTCCTTTTGCTCAAATTTTTGCACAGATAGTCAAAGAAGAGAAACCGGAGATAGCACTTTTTGCTGCCACTACGGCAGGGCGGGAACTTGCGCCCCGTTTGGCGGTAAAGACCGGTAGCGGTATTACGGCAGATTGCACCGGACTTGAAATAGATGAATATGTAGATAAAAAGAACAAACAGATTATCCGCCCCATTCTTCAATCGCTTCGTCCAACGTATGGAGAAAGCAAATTGGCTACTATATTAGGATTTGAATATCCTCAAATTTCAACGGCACGGGCAGGAACTTTTGAAATTCCTGCAAGAATAGAAGGCAAAAGAGGTATACTTTCAAAATTTGAGCCGCAACTTACCGCCGAAGAATTTCGAACAAAGATATTACAAACCCTTCGTGGCGAAGGCGGGCTACAAAACTTGTTTGATGCAGAAGTTATTGTTGCCGGCGGTCGCGGAACAGTGACGGATCAGTTAGGGTTGGTTAAAGAATTGGCAAAAGCCCTTAGTAACAGCGGAATTAATGCAGAATGGGCTTGCAGTCGCGCCGTTGTTGACGAAGGTATGGCAGAGTATGCCCGCCAAATAGGTCAAACCGGAAAAACAGTTCGCCCAAAAACGTATATCGCCATCGGTATTTCGGGAGCTATCCAGCATTTGGTTGGAATTAAAGAATCGGATACGATTATCGCCATAAATCATAATCCCAAGGCGCCTATTTTTAAAAATGCTGATTTTGGGATTGTGGGTGAATATCAAGATATTGTTCCTGAACTTATTGAGCAAATAAAAAGTGGAACATTTCAATTGAAAACTCTTTAAGCAGGCTCATTTCTTTTTTTGCGAAATATTTTTTATCTTTGCAAATGCAAAAACCAATCACAACACTCCTTCTCGTTTTCATTCCTCTTTTCATTTTTTCACAAGACACCATTGTATCTAAAAGATGGGGCTACAAAGGCTATTCCGGAGGAATGTTTATACATTCGGGCTATGTACAGAGTGGAATTTTTACGGTTTTTGATTTACAGGGCAATGAAATTGAGAAGCAAATCAAGGGAGTAGCTTTCGGGCTCGGAGGTAAAATGAGTATTTACCTTAATCGCTATTTTCGTGTGGGAGGTGAAGGATATTTTACCACTTGTAACTATGGAACTTATAAAAATAGTTGTAGAATAGGGTGGGGGGGCGTTACTTTCGATCTGCTTTATCCTATAAAAAAATGGGCGCCGTTTATTGGAGTTACCTTAGGCGGCGGCAACGCCATACATTTGATTTATATAGAAACGCAACAGAACAATCAGAAAGCAGCGCCCATAGTACATTTTACAAAGCCGTTTTACATTATCAACCCTGCTGTTGGAGTAGAATTTTTTACATCGAGTAGAATAAGTCTTTTATTTAAAATGGATTATATGTTAAACATTTATAAAATGCACCCTTCTTATCCGCAAGGTGTGCGGTTTTATCTTGGCGTGCATTTTTATCAAAAAAAATAACATTATCATTATGAAAAATCAAACACAAACAAAGAAAAAAAACTCATTCTTCACCTCTCGCTTCTCATTCTTCATTACTTTTTTCCTTTCGGCTTTTTGCTTTTTCCCTTCTGCTTTGTGGGCACAATCTAAAGCCGACACCATTCACATATCACATTATGATATTAATTTGGAAATTAGAAACTTTACTCAACAAGAAATTAATGGCTATACCGATATTAATATTGTGGCAAAAATTGCTCCATTAACAAATATTAATCTTGATTTTTATGCACTAACTGTTGATTCGATTAAAAAAGGCGCTCAAACGGTTACTTTTTTGCATCAAGGGCATAATTTGAAAGTAGATGTGCCATTTTCGTCTGTAGAGCAAAATGAGACTATTCGCGTGTATTATAGTGGGAAACCGGTAAGTACATCATTTGGGGGATTTTATTTCACAACAGATTTTGCATATAATATGGGAGTGGGCATCAATACTATTCCACACTCTGTTGGAAGATTTTGGTTCCCATGTATTGATGATTTTAACGACAAATCCACCTATACCTTTAATATTACTACTGATATAGATAAAAAAGCGATTTGCAGCGGAATGTTAGTAGATTCTACGAACTTGGGCGATGCCATGCGCTGGAAATGGGAATTAACTGATCCGATTCCTACTTATTTGGCTTCGGTAGCAGTGGGCGATTATAAGGTTTATAAAGATACGGTACATAGCATTTCCGGTGAGGTACTGCCTATTGAAATTTATGCCAATTCCGCTACTATTCAAAAAGTGCCCGGCTCGTTTGTTAATTTGAAAAACTTCATTCATATTTTTGAAAAACGCTGGGGTGCTTGTCGTTGGCAGCGTGTAGGTTATGTAGTAGTGCCTTTTAGCGGTGGTGCTATGGAACACGCTACCAACATTGGCTATCCTCAATTTGCCGTTACCGGAACCACCACTTATGAAAGCTTGATCGCTCATGAATTGGCACACTCTTGGTTTGGAAATCTTATTACTTGTTCAACCTCGCAAAATATGTGGATTAATGAAGGTTTTGCACGATACGGAGAATATTTATGCGATGAAATATTAGACCCTTCGTTGCAGACTTACAAAACGGGAATTAGAAAGCTTCACATGGATGTTTTAAAAAGCGCCCACAATAAAGATGGTGGGTATTTTGCATTGGATAACGTGCCATCAAATATAACTTATGGAATGACTACGTATGATAAAGGTGGTTTGGTAGCCTACACCCTACGCCACTATATGGGTGATGAATTGTATTTTTCTTCCATAAAGCAATTTTTGGATGAAAATAAGTATGGAAATGTAGATTCTGAGGAATTTTTCGACAAATTATCGCAAATTTCGGACATGAATTTGCATGATTTCTTTTTGGGATGGGTGCATCAACCCGGATTTTTAAATTTTAACATTGATTCCATAAAACCGAGAGATGGTAACATATATAATGTTGCATTTAAACAGAGATTGCATTATGCACATTATTTTGCAAATAGCAATAGAGTGGATGTGGAGTTTGTTTCTGTTTCAGGTGAAAGATATTTGGTAGAAAGGATACAATTTTCCGGTGAAAGTGATATTGTAAAAGTTGAGATTCCGTTTGAGCCTGTTTTTTGGGCAATTGATCCGAATTTCAAAATGGGAGATGCTTGCTTTGATTTCACGCAACTATTGAATAGTACAGGAAGTACAAATTTGGCAGATGCTTATTTTAGAATTCAAGTAGATGAAGTTAGCGGAGAATCAATATTGAGAGTGGAGCATAATCCGTTTGCTCCAACACCGGCAAAAAATAATCACCCCAACATTATTAGAATATCTGAAAAACACTTTTGGCGTGTGGGTTTTTTGCAATATAATACCATGCAAGCTCAGTATTTTTTTCGTTATGATCCGGCATATGATAGAGAATTATTGCAAGGATATACGAAAGACGATTTGGTATTGTTGTATAGAAAGGATGCTGCGCACGATTGGCAAATAATTCCCACAACGGTTACGGGAGGCAACACCCAGGGCACCTTGGCTGTGAGTTTTATATTGCCCGGCGAATATACGCTCGGCATTTGCGATAATGTAAAAGTTAAGGAATGGGAAAATAAAGTTGAAGTTTATCCTAATCCGGTAACCGATGAATTACGAGTTACAAGTTACGGGTTACAAATTGAGAATATTGAGGTTTATGATGCCTTGGGAAGAAAAATATCATCTAATCATCCCATCACCTCATCATCTAATCATACAATTAATGTTTCGCATTTGCAGACAGGGATTTATATTTTAGAAATTATTTCAAAAGAAAATAAAATTCATAAGAAGTTCATCAAATTATGATTACACTTCCCAACTATTCTTATTCATTAAACGAAATACGAGATCGCATTGAAGAAATTAGAAACCAACCGTTAGAAAATTTTTCTTCGGAGAAAGAAGCCATTCGGTTTGCATTACATTGTATTGATTTAACTACTTTAGAAGGAAATGACAATACAAAGAAAATTGAACAGCTGTGTAAAAACGCTATCTGTTACGAAACGGCTGCCGTATGTGTTTATCCTGTTTTTGTGAGTCAAGCAAAACAGTTATTGAAAAACAGTTCCATAAAAGTAGCTTCGGTAGCCGGTGCTTTTCCTCATGGGCATTTGCCGATAGAGTTTAAAGTAGCAGAAGTAGAATACGCAGTAGTGCAAGGTGCAGATGAAATTGACATGGTGATTTCGAGAGGTTCGTTTCTGGAAGAAAAGTACGAAATCGTTTTTAATGAAATTGCGGCTATAAAAAAAGCGTGCCAACATGCGCATTTAAAAGTGATTTTAGAAACAGGTGAACTCATTGAACCTGAATTAATTTATAAAGCCTCTATATTGGCCATGCATGCCGGTGCAGATTTTATTAAAACCTCTACCGGAAAAACTGCAACTAATGCCACCCCGGAGGCATTTTTGGTAATGTTAGATGCTATTTATCAATTTTATAATGAAACAAAAAAGAAAATTGGCATTAAACCTGCAGGAGGGATTACAGATGTTAATATGACACTATTATATCTAAAGTTATTAGAAAAAACACTAAATATCAATTGGTTATCTGATAGCTTTTTGAGAATTGGAGCCAGTCGTTTAGCTTCTTATTTATGTGATTTTATAAAATGTTGAAAAAAAAACACATAGATAGGTTGTAAGTTAAAGAAATGTATATCTTTGCCGCCACGAAAATTTTTATCAAAACAATGTTTAACTTATAAAATTTAAAAATCATGACAAAAGCAGAAATCGTTTCCGAAATTTCCAACAAAACCGGTCTTGAAAAACAAGCGGTTCAAACGATTGTTGAAACTTTTATGACCTCAGTAAAAGGTGCATTAGCGAAAAATGAAAATGTTTATTTGAGAGGCTTCGGCAGTTTCATCGTGAAACAAAGAGCTCAAAAAACCGCTCGCAACATCTCAAAGAAAACCACTATCGTTATTCCAGCTCATAAAATTCCGGCATTCAAACCTTGCAAAACTTTTGTGAACGCTGTTAAAAAAATTAAATAATCTATTAAAACTCAACTATTATGCCAAGTGGTAAAAAAAGAAAAAGACACAAAATGTCAACTCATAAGAGGAAAAAGCGTCTAAGAAAAAACAGACATAAGAAGAAATAGTGTTTTTCTTTAACCAAATCATGAAAACTAAATATGGTGTTTCATACACTTTATTTAGTTTTCTTTTTTTAACAAATGAAGACTGAAGAAACTCAAAAAATCTCGAAAGAATTAGTAATTACTTCTCGTGAAACGGAAGTACAAATTGCTTTGTTAGAAGACAAAAAACTCATGGAAATCCATCGCGAGAAGAAGATTGAAGAATGCGCGGTGGGAGACATCTACTTTGCAAAAGTAAAAAGGATAAACTCCGGATTGAATGCCGCATTTTTAAATATCGGCGATGATAAAGATGCTTTTCTTCATTATTTAGATTTAGGATTGTATGCACGTTCGCTGAATGAGTTTGTAAATCAGGCTATTAGCAATCGAAAAAGGAGTATTGCCAATACTAAACGACAGCCCGAAATAGAAAAAGCCGGAGAAATAGGTAGCATCATTCATGCAGGTCAATCAATTTTGGTTCAAGTTGCCAAAGAACCTATCTCTACTAAAGGCGCACGACTCACTTCCGAAATCTCTTTAGCCGGAAGATTTTTAGTGTTGGTGCCTTTTATGAATAAGATTACTGTCTCGCAAAAAATAAAAAACGGAGAAGAACGAAACCGGTTGAGAAAAATCGTACAATCTATTTGCCCTAAGCGTTTTGGAATTATTATCAGAACGGTAGCAAAAGGCAAAAATATAGACGAATTGACCGCAGACTTGAATTTGTTGTTAGAAAAATGGAAATCTATTGTAGCCAAATTGCCTCAGGCAAAACCTCCTGTTAAAATTGCATCGGAAGAAGACAAAATTACTTCTATCATTCGAGATGTATTGGATGATTCTTTTGAAGCTGTACACGTGGACAATAAAGAGCTATATCAGGAGGTAAAATCATATTTGACGACACATATTCCTGAGAAAAAAGATATTGTAAAACTATATAAAGGGCAAAAACCGCTCTTTGAAGAGATGAATATTGCCTTACAGATAAAAAGTTCTTTTGGCAAAGTAGTCATTTTAAAACAAGGTGTATATCTTGTAATTGAACACACGGAAGCCATGCACGTTATTGATGTAAACAGCGGCAATAGAATTAAAACGGGCAATTCGGAAGAAAATGCGTTGCGTGTGAATTTAGATGCTGCCGTTGAAATAGCGCGCCAGCTTCGACTGAGAGACATGGGCGGCATCATTAGCATTGATTTTATTGATCTTGCAAGATCTGTAAACAGAACTGTGCTATACAGAACTTTACAGGAGTTAATGAGGAACGATAAAGCCAAACATACTATTTTGCCGGTGAATAAGTTTGGCGTTGTTCAAATTACGCGCCAACGGGTACGAGAAGCCACCATTATTGAAACTTCGGAACTTTGCCCTACCTGTAATGGAACAGGAAAAATAAAATCTGCACTTCTTATTCAAGAAGATATAGAAAATATGATTGAATATTTGATAAGCAAGCAACTTGAAAAAGGCTTTTACTTAGCAGTACACCCTTTTGTTTATGCCTATCTTACCAAAGGGCTTTTTTCCAAACGATGGGATTGGTTTTTACGCTTTCATCGTTGGATTCATATCGTAGAAAGGTCTGATTTTGCCGTTATCGAGTTTAAGTTTTACAATAAAAATAACGACCAAATTATATTTGGTGATAGAGGTTAAGCTGTTTTTTTACTCCTTAACAAATTTTCCAACTACATCATTTAAAATCTTAATAAAATAGACTCCGGAGGTTAAACCTGAAATATCAATCATATGATGAGATGATGAGGTAATAAGATGATGAGATGATATTTTTCTTCCGGTAGCAACAAAAATTTCTATTTCTAACTTGTCACTCGTAACTTGTAGCTTGTCACTCGTAATATATAACTTATCCTTTGCAGGATTTGGATAAATATTAAATTTGGAACTATATTCAGTAATATTAAGAACCGAAGTACAAGATTCATTACTAAATTCGCTTTCACCCCCATAATAATAAACTGCTGTTACTTTATAACAATATACGTTATGATCATTCACAGAAAGCGTATTAATATATTGTAAATGATTTGTTTCTGCTATCTTAACGCCATCTCTGTAAACATAATATAATCCGGGAGTATTTTCTACCGGCGCTTCCCAAGTAACTTTTATACGCCTTGATTGATAAGGTACGGCAACACAATTTGTGGGGGAAGCTAAGGGCGGCGGAGGCATTGCTTGATCATGCATGGCTAAAGTAGCAATACTTGCTACCTTTGTTTTCGCGAATACGGTAACTTGTTCCGGATTATTAACGCTGGGTCCTATAATATCGCCTAAATACTCAAATTGATAATTAGGGTCATAATGTGGTACATTGTGAATATACGGACTATTCTCATAAATATCTTCAAATGGCCATATACCTTTATAACCCATAATGTTAAAAGAAGTATGATCGCTATTACCCCAAGGAAGAGAAGAAAAGCTTCGAATGGGTATTTCCGGGAAATACACACCGCACACATTGATATAATAATTAGCTAAAGTTTGGGCAGAACTTGGGTAAATAAGATCTATATGAATTTCTCTTCCCGGTGTTAAATATCCTGTCATATCCAAGTTAAAGTATCCTACAATATTCATATCTTGGTTTGCACACTGTAATGCATAATAATAACTACCATAAAGCCCGTATTCTTCTCCCGAAAAAGCACAGTATATAATGGAACGTTTAGATTCATATTGACTTAGCACTCTTGCAATTTCTAAAATACTTGCAGTACCGGAGGCATTATCGTCAGCGCCGGGTGCGTCATCTTGTGATTGAAAAGTATATGAGTCATAATGGGCACCGCAAACAATATATTCATCAGGAAACTCTGTTCCGTATTGAATAGCAATCACATTATCGGAACTAATCCCCCAATATCCTTGTAATGGAAATTCCTGCAAGTACGTGTACAAACCGAAGGATTCATATTTTTTCTTAATCCAATTTTGAGCAGCTACCGCATTGGGATGTAAGCAATTTCTTGTTACAAAATTTTCCAATGTTTTAATATACGCCATCAAAGTGTCGGTAGAAACTTGTGATATATAATCAAGTACGTCTTCATCCTGCTCAGTAATAACAGGATATGCTGCTGCTGATTTCGGCAACCTTGCTTCAAAATTCATTACCGCTACCATTCCGTCGTTTTTTGCCGGTGCAAAATCGTTTGACAAAATTTTCATTATCAGAAAATTTTCTCCTGAGAAAAGTGTTTTTGCACTTTTGGAGGTCATTGCCAAATAGTCATCTTTCTGATCTTCGAAATAATATACAATCGCATAAAAATTAACATCTGCAAAGGCATGTTCATCAAGGATAACAGTGCCGTTGTAATTAACTTTTTCAGCAGTTGCGAGAATATAATCATCACAATAATAATGAATTTTTAAATCCTTATTGTTAAACAAGGATATTAAATTGTTGGTTTCGGTAACAGGTATCAAAACAAATTTTCCTGCGAAGGAAATGAAGAATACTAATAATAAACAAAATGTTAGGGTAATTTTTTTTTTCATATTAGGATTTTTTTAATTTTCGACAGATTTATAATAAAACGCTTATTCTTTTATTATATTTTTTGGTTTACTAATTCTTATTTCAAAAATAATAACACGCATCCTCCTACGCTAATAAATGCCCCCAATACTTGGTAAAAGGTAATTTTTTCTTTGAACATGAGCGCCGAAGGAAGTATGATAGTAATGGGAACTAACGCCATTAAGGTGGCGGCTACTCCGGCTTTGGTATGTTGAACGGCGAAAAGAGACAGCGATACACCTATTACAGGACCAAACACAGAACCGACTAACACGAATTTTATTCCCGATTTATTGGAAAATGCTTTTAGAATGTAACTCCATCTATTTAAAAAAGTTACTAACAACATGAACGATATTAATCCTGTGATGGCGCGAATTTGCGTGGCAGAAATGGCATTATAATCGCCAATCCCTTTCTTGCTGAGAACAAGCCCGATAGCTTGCCCTGCCGCTCCGCCGAGCGCAAACAAGAATCCTTTGAGCGGTACGTTAAAGTTAAGTTTCTCTCCTTTTGTCCTCCCGAGCATAGCAATGCAAATGCCACCTACGGTAATTGAAATGCCCAATACTTGTTTTGCAGTAAGATGTTCGTTTAACATTAATAATCCGGTAATTGCCGTAATGGGGGGTGCGAGCGTCATTACAAGTTGCGCCATACGTGAGCCGATGATAGAATAGGAGTGAAACAAAAAAAGATCTCCGAGAAAGAAGCCGATAAATCCGGAGAGTGATAACCAAAACCATTGATACGGCGTAGCGTCTGTTGGGAAGAAGTACCCCCGTGTAATCCATGCAATTAATCCCAAAAGAATAACTGCCGCCATCAATCGAATGACATTCACGGATAGAGAGCCTATCTTATTGCCTGCTTTTTCAAAAAACAAAGCGCTTAGCGTCCAGCATATTGCAACGCCAAGTGCGGAGAGTTCGCCTATGTGCATGAGTTACTTATCAAAAAGACTGCGAAAGTATCAAATTATTTTATGTTAATTTGCACCTCAAAAAATCTAAAATGAAAGACACTCCCCAAAATGCCCTCGGAAACCGTATTGTAGAAGTACTTTCCAAAAGTGGTAAAGAAAAATATAATTACAAACAAATTGCTGCCAAAGTAGGTATTTTCGACCGGAAAGGAAGAGATACCGTGAAGCAAATTATTAGCGATTTTGTGGATGCTAAAATCTTATTTCACGTAGGAAGAGGAAAATACAGCATCAATCCTAAATATTTAACGAAAGAGAATACCGGAAAAAATTATGTGATAGGTAAACTTTCCATAAGCAAAAACGGTGCGGCATATGTGACGACAGAAGGTGTAAGTGATGAAGATATTTTTATTGCCGAAGGAAATTTAAGCAATGCATTACATAATGATATTGTAAAAGTTAATGTTTTTCCTGCACGCAATAAACGTCGTACTGAAGGGCAAATTGTGGAGATTGTAGAGCGTAGCAAAAAACAATTGGTGGGCGTAATCTCTATATCAAAAGGAATTGCTTATTTCATTCCGGATAATCCGTCATATCGCCGTGACATTTTAATTCCCGGACGTTTGTTAAAAGGCGCAAAGTCCGGAGATAAAGTCGTGGTGATTATTACCGATTGGGTTGCCGGAACGCGAAGTCCGCTGGGCGAAGTAACGCATGTATTAGGAAAACCCGGCGATAACAACGTGGAAATGAACGCTATTTTGGCTGAGTTTGATTTTCCGCTGAGTTTTAACGATGCCGTAGAAAAAGAGTGTGAAAAAATTGACTCTGCCATTTCGGAAAAAGAACTCGCTTCACGCAAAGATTTCCGCAATATTACCACTTTTACCATTGATCCGGCTGATGCTAAAGACTTTGACGACGCTATCTCTTACGAAAATCTCGGTAGCGGTATGCACCGCGTGGGCATCCACATCGCTGATGTTTCTTATTATGTGCGTCCGGAAAGTGCCATTGACAGAGAAGCTTATGAAAGAGGAACGTCCGTATATTTGGTGGACAGAACCATTCCCATGTTACCCGAAAAATTGTCAAACGACCTTTGTTCTCTTAAACCACACGAGGATAAACTGTGCTATAGCGCTGTTTTCGATTTGGATGACAACGCCAAAGTACATAAAGAGTGGTTTGGAAAAACCGTAATCAATTCAGACAGGCGTTTTAACTACGATGAAGTGCAAGAGATTATTGAAACCAAACAAGGCGATTATGTGGAGACTATTTTGAAAGTACACGATTTGTCTCAAAAACTACGCCAACAACGTTTTGATAATAATGCCATTAATTTTGAAACTGAAGAGGTGCGTTTTAAATTGGATGAAAACGGAAAACCTATCGGCGTATTTTTAAAGGTACAACGCGAAGCAAACTGGTTGATTGAGGAGATGATGTTATTGACTAACAAACGTGTAGCTGAAAGAATTGGTAAAAAGACGTCACGGTTAAAAGAAGTAAAAACATTTGTATATCGTGTTCATGATGAACCGATTGGAGATAAAGTAGAAGATTTCAAAAAGTTTGTGGCAAAAATGGGGTTCGAGTTGAAAACCGGAAATCGCAAACAATTTACTCAATCGTTAAATCAATTGTTAGAAAAATCAAAAGAAAGCAACGAATATGAATTACTTACGAAGCTTTCCATTCGCGTGATGGCACGGGCAGTCTATTCTACCGACAATATTGGACACTATGGGTTGGCATTTCCGTACTATACGCATTTTACTTCACCCATTCGCCGCTATCCTGATTTAATGGTACACAGATTGTTAGATATGTATTTGCACGGCAAACCTTCGGTTAACAAAAATCAATATGAAGAATTTTGCAAAAATTGTTCTAAAATGGAACAAAAAGCCACTGAAGCGGAGCGCACTTCCATTAAATACAAACAAGCCGAATATTTAGCCGATAAAATTGGCCAAATATTTGAAGCTACCGTGAGCGGTATCTCCAAATGGGGCGTTTTTGCCGAGTTGAAAGAAAGTAAATGCGAGGGCGTTATCCCCATAAAGCGTTTTGACGATGATTTTTATTACATTGATGACGACAACTTTACATTAACAGGCTTGCATACCGGAAAAAGTATTCGTTTTGGCGATACTATTAAAGTAAAAGTAACGGAGGTTGATTTGCAGAAGAAATCAATGACTTTTGATGTAGTTTAACAATTTTTAAGGGTGGACCAAACGGAAACCTACAACACTCCCTTGATTAGGTCGCATCCCGCTTCTATTGTCTACACGCACATAGCTTGCAGGGTTGGAATAGCAACCACCACGCATAACACGGTAAGTGCCTGTGGCAGGACCCGTAGGATCGATTTGCGATGCATCGGTATAATTTCCCCACCAATCATTACAATATTCCCACATATTACCACTCATATCGTAAAGTCCCAATTCATTCGCTTTTTTAGTGCCAACGGGTTGGGGTCTGGTGAGGCTATTTTCGGACCACCAAGCTACCTCACTAACATTATTACTACCACTGTATTTATAATTTTGACTTTTGCTGCCTCCACGCGCTGCATACTCCCATTCTGCTTCCGTAGGTAAACGATATTTTTTACCGGTCATGCTATTTAATTTTGTAATAAAATCTTGAACATTAAGCCAACTCATATAATAAACAGGAAGATCATCTCCTTTGATAATACTTGGATTATTTCCCATAACAGCCTCCCATTGCTTTTGGGTTACCATATATTTGGCTATTTTGTAACCGCTTAATGTTACCGGATGTGGAGGGAAATACACGAGAGAGATGCTATCACAATCATTAAAGGTACAACCCATAGTAAATGTTCCGCCTTCTACCGTTACAAGTTCCGGTTCTGCGTTAATTACCTCTACAGTGCAAGTTGCCGTATATTTGCCGCTCTTTGAGGTTGCGGTAATGGTTACCGTTCCTGCGGCTTTTCCGGTAATTAAACCTTCGGAGAAAGCTGTACCGGTGCTGTTATCCACCACAGTGGCTATATTCTCATTACTGCTGCTCCAGATTACCTCTCTGTTGGTAGCAGAAAGTGGGATAAGGTCAGCCTTTAAGGTAGTTGTTCCGCCAATGGCAATAAATGCGGAACTTTTATCAAGTTTTATCTCCGTAACCGGAACTTTATCTTGACAGGAAACAGCCAGCGCTGCAATAACAAATAAATAAAGGATCTTTTTCATAATATTGTGTTTTAAATTGGGTAAGATTTGATATGCAAATAAATAAAAATATTATTATGAGGGCGGTTTAAAGTTTACTCCTCTCTCAACGCATCAATTGCTTTAATTCTCAGGGCATTTTTCGCAGGAATAATACCGGCAATCAATCCGGATAAAAGGAGAATAATTGTTCCTACTATTGCCATAATAAACGAAATAGTAGGATTGGTGAACATGTCCGCAGTAAGCGTAGCTTGTTCAATAAGCACCAAAACTAAAACTCCAAAAAACATCCCGAAAAAGCCTGCGATGAAAGTAAGCGTCAAACCTTCCATCATAATTTGGCGCATAATTACTTTCGGTTTTGCGCCGAGTGCACGTTTTATTCCAATTTCGTTGGTTCTTTCTTTCACCGTTACCAACATAATGTTACTAATCCCCACGACTCCGGCAAAGAGTGTTCCCATGCCCACAATCCAAATTAATACTACAATTCCGATAAACAGATATTGAAACATTAAGAACATATCTTGAAGGTTAAATATCATCACCGCGTTGTTATCTAAAGGCGAAATGAGATGTTTGGTACGCAAAATGTCTGCTGCTTTTTTTTCAATGGTTTTAATTTTAACGTTATCGGCTACTGCTATCGCAATAAAATCTATAGCTTTGCCTCTTCCTGCAAGTTGTTGTGCCGTAGAAGAAGGAATAAACGCAGTAGTTTTGGGGTCCCCTCCCAGACTGATATTTCCTCGCGGTTTTACAATGCCAATGACTGTAAAATAGACCGCACCTACTTTTACCATTTGTCCGATAGGATCTTCTCCCGGGTTAAAAAGCTGATCTGCCGCTTCGTTTCCTAACACACATACTTTTCTCTTTTCCGCCACATCCAAATAACTTATTCTCCTTCCTGCAACGAGGTCTTGATTATCAATTTTATAAAACAGATGATCAATCCCTTGAACACTAACATCGGTGCTTTTATCGTTTATTATAGCTTTAGAATTATTTGCCCATACCGTTCCCGAAATGGTCTCAATTTCAGGAATCTGTCTTTTTAACAGTTCCATATCGTCTTGAGTCATATTCCACCAACGCCCTGCATTAAAGCCCTTGTATTCTATTGTAGTAGGACGCGCCATGATGAACATAGAATTACTCGCAATATTATTGAAATTCCTTTTCATGCCATTTTCGAACCCTTGTCCGATTCCAATCATTCCAATAAACATGAACATGCCCCAAAAAACACCAAATGCCGTAAGAAAACTGCGTGTTTTATTGCGGGTAATAGTTTGCCAAATTTCTTGAAGTTTATCTAAATCAAACATAATTATAATTTTCTTTCCGGATAAAGCTCTTCCCACCACTCCGGCTGCTCCTTCAGCCATTTGGCAAACCAGGCTTGCATGGTTTTTGCCCATTTGGCACGCCTTTTATAATCAGTAATGCCGTGCTTTTCGCCTTCTACCATAATAAATTCTACCGGTCTTCCCAATATTCTTAAAGCATTATACATTTGAATACTTTCACCCACAGGTACATTATCATCTAATGAACCGTGCAATAATAACAACGGCGTGTGAATTTTATCTGCGTTAAACAATGGACTTTGTCCTACAAATAGCTCTTTATTATTCCATGGGTAACTGTCGGCATTTGCGGCAGAACAGTAACCAATGCCCCAGTTCCCTTCTCCCCAATAGCTGGTGAGTGCGCTAATGCCGGCGTGGCTAATGGCAACGGTAAAAATATCGGTGAGGGTTAGCAGTTGCATGGTCATAAAACCGCCGTAACTTGCACCAAAACATCCAATTTTAGTAGAATCTACAGCCGGATGTGCGCGGTAGAACAGCTTTGTTCCCTCAATAATCTCATCTGCCGTACGCCCGCCCCAGGCATTTACGTGCCGTGCGCTAAACTCTTGTCCGAAACCAACAGTTCCACTCGGATTGAGTGTATAAACCACATAGCCCAACGCTGCATACATTTGCATGGAGTAGCTAAACTCTAGATTTCTTGTGGTGGGTGTAGTGCCTGCGTAATAATACACCAATAACGGGTATTTTTTCTCAGGATCAAAATTGGGCGGTAAATAGTAACGACCGGTAACTAAAGTACCATCCTTGGAAGTAAAGTTAAAAGGAAACATTTCACCCAATTTCACATTTGCCAATTTGTCTTTAGAGATGTCATCCAGACAGATTAGGTTGTTTTTCTTTCCCAATTGTAACACATATAATCTGTCGGCATTGGAGTTACTTTGACCGGAAAAAGCCACTACAGGCGCCGATGTTGCAACAGAAAAAGATCTTACTACTTCTTCAGGAGCCGCCAAAGGAGTAAATTTGCCAATTTCGGGCTCTAAAGTGTACATGGTTACCATATCTCTTTCATCTGTTAAAAGATAAATTTTTTGATCGGAAGCATTCCAAACGGCATTTTTTATGGAAGGATCAAAATTTTTGGTTAATGGTTTTATATCTTTTGAGGCAAAATTATACAAAAATAGTTGTGTGTCATAAGCATTGGCAATGGCTTCATTTCCAATATTTAACCCGATGCCGTTAAATGTTTCTGGCGCTCCGAAAATCAACAATTGTTTACCATCCGGAGCATAAATAGCGCGAGATAAATATTTTTCATCGTAGAAGAGCGTATCCGTTACTAAGGTTTCTAAATTTAACAGAAAAAGATTAGTAGTTGTGAAGGGTCGCTTAGTATAATCCAAGTTTGAAGTTCCAAAAATTAAGTATTTGCTATCCGGACTGACGTCATTAAGCCAAGTATTATGGTATCCGTAAGTAAGCGGCTGCATTACGCCTGTTGCCAAATTATAAAGCGATAGGGTAGAGCGTTTTCTGAACGCATTATATCTATCGCTGTTATCTAAAATGCGATTAAAAAACTCCATCTCTTTTGGTGCTTCTTCTTCAGGAAAATAAATAAGTTTTTCTTCGTTGGGAGTAAATATAAACCAACCTTCGGGAATATTTACTGCCGCTATTTTTTCTTCCATAGTAACCGGATTTATGAAGACCAATTCATTGCCTTTTAAACCTTTTCGTGTAAAATAAAGCTGTGATGAAATAGGTGTCCAGTTTGCATTGGATTGCAAGTTATACACCAATTTTCCTGTTTCCGCACTGTATAATTTTGAATAAGTACGTGGTGTTTCATCTTTACGCTCACTATATCTTGCAATGATATATTTTCCATTGGGCGAAATAGATACACCGGTAATTGTAATTCCGTTTTGAATGGTTTCGATGCTGTAAAATTGTGTGGGGTCAACGGTCAGTAGGGGCGCAAAATTTTGCGCCCCTACGTTATTTTTCGGTGTAAAAAATGTTTCCAAAAAACACGTATCCGTATCATTATTCGGTGTCAAATATTTAATAATAACCTCGTAACGTTTCGGCTCCAATGCCAATTCCAGCCGAGTTACTTTAGCAATAGAATCGAAAGTAGTTTTATCTTTTTTCTTCTCACCATCAATATACAATTCAAACATATCGGCGGTTTTTAAAGCCAAATCACCTTTTATAAATTGATCAGGAAAGATGTAAAACTTAAGATAATGAAATGCATAGTTATCTTTTGGAGTAATAAAATTGATTCTTCCCGAATCTGAAACAAGTATGTTTGTTTTCTCAAAAACCTTGTCAAACGAAACAAAATTTTGCAACAAATTTTTCTCTTCAAATCCTTTTCCTTTAACATTTAAAGAATCAATTAACAATGGTTTATTTATGATATGGTATTCTGCATAGATATATTTTTCCACAGGAATATTTTGTCCGAAAAGCGAAAAACCGGCAAAGGTAATCAGGATAAGAATCAGATGTTTTTTCATAATTTTCTTTTTTTGGTTGTTTGATGGTGATTGCACCGCTGTCGTTATATTTTAAGAAGACTAAGTCTACTTTGAGTTGAGTCGAATGCATTTTTAAATATTCGCACAATTTCTCCAGTCCATAGCACTAACGAGGTAACACCAATGATAATTATCCAATCGATAAGTTGTAGAGGCGTTACGCTGAACATTTTGCCGCCGAAGGTAACAATTACCCATTGCCCAATAATAATTAACAAGGCAACCATTAAAAAGACTTTACTGTTGCCGAGCGCCATAAATGCCGATTTTTTTGCCATGAATGCTTTGGCATTAAACATATTCCAAAACTGCAACATTACGAATATAGTAAAGAATAACGAGAGTTCGTACGGAGATAGTCCATTGCCCGCACTGAAATTAAAGAAACTACGTCCGAAATCAATAATACTGAATTGCGTAAGTGAAGTAATATCCGCTTGTTTAAAATATTGTACCAAGCCGAACAACAAAACAACAAATACAAATCCAACCCCCAAAATGTTTTTTGCCATTTTTTTTGTAATGATATGGTCGGTAACTTTGCGAGGTTTGTCGCACATTACCTTTTCGTTGGGTGGCAACGAAGCCAGCGCTAATGCAGCAAAGGTATCCATAATCAGGTTTACCCACAAAATTTGCGTAACCGTTAATGGTGTTTCCGTGCCAAGAAACGCGCCTATCAATACAATCAGACAGGCGACTACATTGATAGTTAGTTGAAACACGATAAACCGCTGAATGTTTTGATACAGAGAACGCCCCCACGTTACTGCCCTCGAAATACTGCTGAACGAATCGTCGAGGATTGTAATATCGCTTGCTTCTTTGGCTACGGAAGTACCGTCGCCCATCGAAAGCCCTACCTGCGCTGCTTTTAATGCCGGAGCATCGTTGGTGCCATCGCCCGTTACAGCCACAACCTGATTTTTGCTTTGTAGAAGCTGTACTAACCGTTGCTTGTCCATTGGGCGGGCACGTGACATTATTTTCAAACTCAAAATTCTCTCTAACAAAGAAGCATCGCTCATTGCAGCAAATTCTGCTCCGGTAAGATGGTGCGCTTCAGGTTCATCTATTTGCCACAAACCGATTTGACGACCAATCTCCTTTGCCGTTGCCGGCGTGTCACCCGTAACGATTTTCACATCAATACCGGCATTCAGGCACATTCTTACGGCTTCGGGAACATCTTCGCGAATAGGGTCAGAAATAGCAACAAAACCCAAAAACGTCAGTGCTACATCATGCAACTTCCCATCCTTAATGCGACTCTCATCATCTTCAATAATTTGATAGGCAAAACCTAATGTTCGCATTGCTTTATTTTGATATTCAAGCAATTGGTCAAGAATCTTATCTTTCTCCACCGGTGTTTTTTTACACAAATCAAGAATGATTTCCGGTGCACCTTTCACATATATTATTTTTTTATGGAGTAAAGGTGATTGAACCATGGTTGCCATATATTTACGCTCAGTAGAAAATGTAAGTTGTTCAATTACTTCTGCATTTTCACGTAAAGGCAAATAGTCTATATTGTTTTCGTACAACCAAAGCAGCAAAGCACCTTCGCTTGGGTTTCCCAACGGTTTGAGATTATTTCTGTCCGAAAAATCAAGAAATGCCGTAGAATTAACTGCGATACCTTCATATATAATGTCTAAACTGTGATTTGTTTGATTTTTATCAAAATAATCATTATAATCATAAAAATCATAGTTTGAGACTTTCATCTTGTTTTGCGTTAACGTACCTGTTTTGTCGGTACAAATGATGGTTGCGGCGCCCATTGTTTCGCAGGCGTGCATTTTGCGTACAAGATTGTTGGTGGCTAACATGCGTTTCATGCTCAGCGCCAAGCTGAGTGTTACACTCATGGGCAATCCTTCCGGCACGGAAACCACAATGAGCGTAACAGCTATCATAACGGTATTGAGGGCATAACCGCCGAAGGTTACCCAATTGTCTATATAAAATCCGCCTGCCGCAACAAAATAGCTGATAAAACGTCCCAATATAATGAGGGCGGCTATACTATAACTTGCTTTAGTAATTAAACCGGCAAGTTTAGCCAATTGCTTGTTGAGCGGCGTTTCCACCTGATTATCAATTTGTGCGCCTACATACACTTTGCCGTACTCGGTGGTGTCGCCCACCTTCAGCACTTGCATTATGCCGTGCCCGTCGACAACCGTTGTGCCTCTCAGTGCGTGATTGGACGGATAAGTAGCATCTTTTACAAAAT
>Ga0209737_10000319_pt1 | contig 41995 bp, 31 predicted proteins | sample TergutCu122P3_FD_187284 | JGI IMG/M metagenome (GOLD analysis project Ga0209737, IMG submission 187284) | Cubitermes ugandensis P3 segment gut microbial communities from Kakamega Forest, Kenya - Cu122 P3 (SPAdes) (version 2) | ecosystem: Host-associated > Arthropoda: Insects > Digestive system...
TCCACAGCCAAAACCTATCCCTCTCCCACGAGGTTCTGATGTTGAGACTGCCGATAAATTATTTAGCGATAAACAACTAGCACAATTAGGACTGCTCAAATCCTTGATTCTCAAACAGCAAAACAAGCGCATCAGAGAATCACTTTTGCTGGCATTTTCAAGTTCAGTTAACAAACACAATTTGACTTTTCATTACACTAAAAGTGAAGGGGGTGGAGATAGCGCTGCATTCCGATACTATCGCTATAGAATAGCGCCAGACCCTGGAAATATACCGTTAATTCAAATTTTTGAGACAAAAGTGCAAAAAGTATTAGCAGCGAAAAAAGAGATGGAGTACTTCATCAACGATAAAACGATCTCGAACGCACAAATCATTAAGGGTACTGCCACAGACTTGTCTTTTTTGCCGGACGAAAGCGTTGATTACATCTATACTGACCCACCATATGGAAAGAAAATCCCATATCTTGATTTATCAGCTATGTGGAACGCATGGTTGGACATTGATGTAACAGAAGACGATTACCAAAAGGAAGCAATAGAAGGCGGAGAATTAAAAAAGAGCAAGGAAGAGTATAACCAGCTAATTGCACAGAGCATCAAAGAAATGTACCGCGTGCTCAAATACGAGAGATGGATGTCATTTGTGTTTGCTCATAAAGATCCAGAGTTCTGGCATTTGATAATTGATACGGCCGAGAGATGTGGGTTCGAGTATATTGGTGCCGTTCCACAAAAGAACGGGCAGACTAGCTTCAAGAAAAGGCAAAATCCGTTTACTGTGTTAAGTGGACAACTTATCATTAACTTTCGCAAAGTGCGTAATCCACGGGCAATTCTAACAGCAAATTTGGGCATGGATATTGCCGATATCATTATGCAGACAATTGAAGGGATTATTGCTAAAAATGATGGCGCCACGCTGGAAGAAATTAACGATGAACTCATTATCAAGGGACTAGAACTAGGTTTTCTTGATCAACTGAAAAGCAAGTATTCAGACTTAACCGCGTTACTAATGGATAATTTCGAGTATAACGACGAAACAGAGCTGTTTACCATCAAGAAGGACTATAAATTTGTTTCGCACGTTGACGCCAGGCTTCGCATTAAATACTACACCACAAGCTATCTAAGGCGTTTGGAAAAAGAAAATAAGACTGCAACATTCGATGAAATTGCTTTGTACATAATCCCATTACTCAGAAACGGCGCGACCCCAGAGGATCAGACTATATTGAGCGTGCTAGAGGACATAGCAGTACGAGTAAGTGATGATAGATGGAAACTTAAGAGTTACAAGCAGCTTGAACTCGCAATATGAATTTAAGGGCCGAGATACTTGTGAAATGACTGCAAGACCGTAGATGCGTTTAGACAGTTGGTTGCGTCATTATAACTCCACCTACTTTAGATAATCCTTAATAAGCCTCTTGATTACTCGTTGAGCTTCCTCAATACCAGAAATCTCAACCAATTTTATATAATCTTCAACTTCATCGCCAGTAAACACAATGGATATAACTCGTTGGTATTTTCCGGCGACATGCTCATACTCTTCGGGAGAAGCCCAAAAGCATTTGACGCAGAAGGCAGGGTCTTTTCTCACCAAGTTTTCACAATGCTCACATGTCCATGACTTTGCTCTATTTGCCGATGGAGATAATAGCATGTAGAGTTCAAGATTTTGTTCGTTTTGTTCCCCGGCAATTTCATAAGGTATTCGATGGTCAACTTGCAAAATGTTTTCATCCATTGGTTCGAAATAGACGAAGCATTTTGCGCCATATTTTTCAATCAATGCCTGTTTCAAGATTTTTGACAATACAGTTCGTCCTGCCGATTTTGACAATACGTTTTTTGCTTCACTAGGATCACCAAACTTGTACGCAGCTATCCTTCTACCACCTACCCCCTTAACACGACAAGTTACAAGAGGTATTCCGTGTTCACGCACATCTCTAACTGCTCGCGGCGGATGGTTATATCCATATGTATCTTTCAATTCCTGCGAGGTAATGAAGCCGTGTTTCAAGATATGTTGAATAACAGTACGAGGCCGCTTGGCTTCAACTGAACTAAGAAAATCTAAAAATTCTTGGGGGTAGTCCATGCTCATATTGTCCACTCCATCAACGCCTTTTGTTTTGGTATTGAGTTTATCACTTCAACAAGGTTTTCGCTCACATATAATGCCTCGAATGTTGTATCTCGCTTTCCTAATAGGGTCGCTTGTGTTGAAATGCCCGCGTTGAGTAAAAACTTAGTGCATTTTAAAGATGGTGACAACTCATTCCCGTACTCTTTTCCGCCACATTCACCATCATAACTGATTACATAATCAACGCCTTTTCGATTAAGCATTTCAATCGCAGTTGAAAAGTCGTCGAAATCAACACCTGAGTAGTATCTATTATCTCTCGTATTTGAAACTCCTTGATACGGTGGATCCATATAAACGAGATCACCGGGTTGCGCCATTTCAAAAATCTGACGAAAATCCATAGCTGAAAATGCAGTTCTTCCTTTTAACAAAGTTGATATAGCATAAACATTCTCGGCAATATTTTTAGGGCTTGTACCATGTCGTCTTTTGTCCGGGGATTGATTGAAATTACCGTTTTTCCCATAGCGTACAGATCCCTTGACGCAACGAGCAAGAAGATACAGCATATTTTCTGCTGATTGATTACCCTCGTTGAAGCAATCTCTAATATAATAAAAGTGATCAATATGCCCTTTCGGATATTCAAATTGCGCTGACCAAACGGCCGTATATTTTTCTATTAACTTAGCAGGGGTCTCTATCGCTGTTTCTAACAAACGGATGATAGGAGCATTTATATCATTTATAAAGTATGTATCTGCGCGATTCTCGTTTGCTACCGCTACAGTAATTGCTGCCATGCCCGCAAATGGTTCAATCAAGCGATTAAATTTCTTCGGCATGTATTGCAATATCTGTGGCGCAAGTAGCCTTTTAGAGCCTTGATATTGAACAATGTGTGGGATTCTTCCATTCATGTTATATCGCCCATTTCTTTCATTATCTGCACTGCGCATCAGCACATGGAAAAAGTAAGATCTTTAGACTATTGATTGCATCATTATTCCACAACGCAGACAACAATTGTAATCAGAATACACAGTCAAAGCGGCAGTACCAGCACCGCATTCACAACAATAAGCTATCTGGGCAGTGCTACCAGCAGCGATGTATTCGACTCCTTCGGTTGATGGATTAGTAAGTCTCTTCCGGAAAGGAAATCTAACCAGCCAGAAGAAGCTGTTGATGAGCATCTTGAATAACCAAAAAGCAAGTTTCAAACCAAACACAATCCCTCTCAGCAGAACACTGATTACTATAAAAACAAAAACTCTTGCAATTACGCTGCCAGCATCCATTTGACATAATTACCATTTAACTTCGGATTAAGTGACCATACTTACCACCGAGGTAGTCAGTGGGAGCTTTAGTCTGGTTGCTACCTTCTCTTCCAGTCAGCAATGCTTGCCACACCACGGCCTGCATGTAAGCGAAATGATTTTTCACCTTTGTCGATGATACTCCAACTTTGTAGTTATTGATAGCCATCTCGATGTATCCGTTCAATTCCACAGTATTACCACTATTAGCCAAAGCGTTGTTAATACGGTCAATCACCTTGGGGGCCGTTACTTTCTGTTTTGCGAGGGTTATTTCGTTTTGCATAGTGCAGAGGTATATTAAGGCATCCACACATATCTGATAGGCATCCTGATCGCTGTCATGCTCATACCCACCGGAAGGCTGCTTGTTATATTTCCCCAATTTTTTATAATTGGCCAGCAACAGTATTGCTGCTTCCATTTTAATTGGGTCATCCTTGTATTTATAGGGTAAGCCTACTTCGCCAAGGAGTAATTCTACATCTTTGAGTAGTTTCTTGTCTGAAAGTATTTCATTCCGTCCAGCTAAGATAGAGTGATTCTTATTATGATTATTCTCACTATAGTCTGTATTATTATGATTAGTATAACTAGATTCCACTTTTTGGAGTTCTTGAATTCTGTTTTCTGGAGTTCTTGAATTCTGTTTTTTGGAGTTCTTGAATTCTGTTTTTTGGAGTTCTTGAATTCCACTTTTTGGAGTTCTTGAATTCCACTTTTTGGAGTTCTTGAATTCCACTTTTTGGAGTTCTTGAATTATTGAAGATTGAATTGCAGAGAAATCGTTAACGTAAATTATAGTGGGTTTCCCTTGTCCTTGCCGCTTTTTTTCTATCAGCCCGAAGTTAGCCAGCTGATTCATCATTTTGATTGCTGTACCTGCAGCACATCGCATGTCGTCCATTACTTCTTCAATGGTGTAGATGATGTAAATATTTCCATTGGAATCTGTGAACTCTTGGTAGTTAGTTGCCGATAAGCTAGCTCGGCTTAGAATGCGGCTATAGAGAAGTTTGGCACCATAGTCTATCTCGTCGAAAGCCTGGTGAGTCAATAACAACTTAGGGATTGGGAAAAAGTCGTACTGTCTGGCTGTTTCCGGTCGTAGACGAGGCAGAATATATCGCATTATCTTATTCTCCTAAACGTGCTTGGTAGCCGGTATTTGGTCCGTCGATGATGGCTTTCAAAATAGCCATTCGCCTTTCGCCACATTTACGCTTGATTGTCGGGTTATAGTCCGGACCTTCAAAAAGCAGATGTGGCACCGTTCTGCTATACCAGACAATCGCTTCCTGCAACTCCCTATTATTTAGCTCTCTTTTGCGGTAATCATCGGTGATTCTCCGAATCTCCATAGCGAGATCCAAGACTGTTTTTGGATATGCAACGTATTTTTCTTTCATGCGCTCAGTATAATACAAAAAATATGTAGTATCAATTGTAAAGGATTAATAAAGACTTGTAAATAGCAAATAATTAACCAATTACACCGCTAAATAACACACTGTTGACATTGATAATAGATAGGTGATATATTTTAGGCGTTATATTTTTATAGATGGCAAGAGACTAAAAAGTGGGCTCGTAAATACATAACGAACTATTTGGAGCGTGACTGTGGAAGATGCAGAGAGTGTTATTGCAAGTTATATCGAAGGTCAGTCTATTTGCGTTCTGAAGAAAATACCCACAGTCACACTTGGTAGCGTTCTGGCTACCGCAAAGTACATTCATGACAACAAACATTCGATTGCGCATGGAGAGCAAAGTCTATATAAACTCAACCTACAAGGGCGCCAACTCACAGACGTAATTATCCCAAGGGAAGATATAAAGCTATTCAAAGCTGAGCTCAAGAAGTATGCCGTGGACTTTAGTCTTAAAAGAGACGAGCTCGCCAGTAGCATCTATGTCTATTTCAAGGCACAAGACAACGAAAGAGTACTTGAAGCAATAGAGAAATGCTTGTCGGCCTTTGAGCGCAGACCATTAAAGGAACGTTTAGCCGCTGCCAAAGTAATAGCTGCTGAAAGGAATCTCGCGCGTAAGAAACACTGGGAAAAGAATCGCGACAAAGCTCGAAACATTGCCAGGGAGCATGTGCGGTAATGAAGCAAAGCAAAACGGCAATTACTGTAATAACAGTCGTATCGCTGTTTTTGTTTTATCTATTTAATCGCACCGCTTTAGTATTCGAGGGATTAACCGATGATAATGTGGTGGTAAATTTTACCAAGGCAGTCGCGCAAGTATTTCCGGCAATAGTCAAGAGACCCTTTTTGCTAGGGACAAGTGGTTTATCCCTGACAGTCGGGCTTTTTGGCGCATCAATAATGTGGCTCCTGTACGCGTACAATGTTTTTATCTCTAAGAGGTTTATGCGCGGAATTGAGCATGGCTCGGCCAGGTGGGGAACCCCAAGAGATATTAAACCGCTCACTGATCCGGTGGCAGACATGAACATTCCTCTATCTGCCACAGAGCAAATAAGCATTCGCAAAGTGAAAAACTTTAACGCTGATCGCAACAAGAATATAACTGTTATAGGTGGCGCCGGTGTCGGGAAGACGTATTCCGAATTTAAGCCTTCTATCATGCAGCTACACAGCTCATATGTCATAACAGATCCAAAGGGAACACTGCTTCCGGATACCGGGCACATGCTTGCGGATGCCGGTTACGAGATCAATGTTTTCAACACGATCGACTTTTCTAAATCCATGCACTACAACCCAATAGATTACATAAAGTCAGAAAAGGATATTTTGAAAGTAGTTAACGTTCTAATCGAGAACACCAAGGGCGAAGGGAAAGAGGCAAGCGAGAAGTTTTGGGTGGACTGCGAGCGGTTGCTATACACAGCGTTTATCGCCTACATGCTCCAAGCATTACCAGTCGAAGAACAAAACCTCCCAACAATGATAACTCTGATTGAAGAGTCAAAAGTCAAAGAGGAAGATGAGGATTACGAAAGCACGACCGATATCTTATTCTCCGAATTAGAAGAATTGTGCCCGGATTGTCTGGCAGTCAAGCAATATAAAAAGTTTAAACAAGCATCAGGAAAAACACTGAAAAGCATCTTGATTTCGTGCGCGGCGCGGTTGGCCGTCTTTGACATTGATGAGCTGCGGGAAATTACCAGTTTCGACGAGCTACATCTGGATGAGGTAGGAGATAGGAAAACCGCACTATTCGTGATAATGAGTGATATAGACAAGTCGTATTCGTTTTTGATCGCAATGATTATGTATCAGATGTTTGACTTGCTAACAAGCAAAGCGGATAAGGAATATGGCGGGGAGCTAAAAGTGCCGGTACGATGTCTTTTAGACGAGTTTGCCAATATCGGCAAAATACCTGACTTTCATCATTTGATTTCTACCATTCGTAGTCGGCGGATCTCTTGCATGATAGGCCTGCAAAGCATGGCGCAGCTCAAATCGCAGTATAAAGACGATGCTGACACTATTATCGATTGTTGCGACACGGTTGTTTACCTTGGTGGCAAGTCTACCAAGACGACTAAAGAAATATCTGAGATGGTGGGGAAAACTACTATCGATCATCAAAATATCAATGTGAGTCATGGACAGAATGACAGCTACAGTATCAACGACCAAATAATAGGCAGGGACCTTATTGATCCGGCAGAGATTAGTAGACTCCAAAGGGATGAATGCCTGGTGCTGATTACTGGGCTTCCTCCGTTTAAGAGTAAGAAGTATCCGACGTCAAAGCATAAGCGTTTCAAGCAAATTGCAGATGGCGGTAGGGAAAAGTTTGATTTCAGAGAGACATGCCGAACTCACAAGCGTGAGTTAACTCCGGTGCAAGTTGAATACTATGGCAATAAAGTCCGAGAAAGTGCTGCAAAACTCTTAGAGTTGAGGAGCAAGGAAATAAAAAAATAAACAAAAGGATGGTGTCAAAATGGCTTTACTCGATACGGTACTTGATTTGCTCAAAACATTCGTAATCTTGGGTGGTAGTCTATGGTTGTTATGGGGAGTAATACTGCTTGCTCTTGGTATGAAGGACAAAAATGGACCGCAACTGCAGTCTGGTATTTGGCAGATTGTAGGCGGCGCGCTTGTCATAACTGCCGGCGCACTCTTCGCAACTCTTGTCTAGATCGATGCGCCTGTTCTTCAAATTAATATTTGTCTAAAGGGCGGTTACCCGCGAGTAGCGCAAAAAATATCAAAAAGGAGAAAAGCGTCATGAAAAAAATGAGGCTGGTGGTTGCTATGACTCTTGCCATGATGTTTCTTATGGGGAGTGTAGTAGCCTGTGATGACAAAAACTCAGTCGTTGGCACTTGGTATTATTCGGATTCTGATATCTATTACTCGGAATTATTCATTGTTATCAACAGCATAACGCTTACTAAAGATGGCAAGTATCACGGTGATGGTTGGGGTGGCGGGACATACAAAGTTGACGGGAATGTGATCACGCTGACTAGCACCCTGGATGGAACGACAAAGATAAACATCGAGAAGAAAGAAGGAAAGACAACGTTATCGTCTGGGACTCGCATTTACTATAGAACAGAAGCGGAACTGAGAGCCGCGCGTAACCAAACGAAAGTACCATGAGCTGTCAGGTGAACAACTCATGTGGAGAGCTAATTGTTTAGAGACTTGTTGAAAGATTGGGTCAGGGAGATATTTGCATCGTTTGAGGCAGGAACTAACAATGCGGGAGGTTCAATATTGACCGATCCATTGGGGAGCTGGTCTCCGGAACTTTACGGTTTTATTATCGGTGTAATGCAAAATGTAGTCATGCCTGTCGCCTTTGTTTTGCTAGCTCTTTTTTTCGTGCTTGCCCTTTATCGCGCGACTCTCAAAGTGGATGGTGCCGGTGGAGGCTCGCTTTTTAGCGTCCAAGTGGTGTTTAAGACGCTAATTAAGCTAGCGTTGTGTATTGCTGTAGTGGAACTATCTCTCGATATTATGACGGCAATATTTGATGTGTCTGCTCATTTAATCCAAGGAATGCAGGGATTGAACGCAGAATATCGCATCTCATCGGTGGCATACACGGAAACGATGCAGTCTATTGACAGAATGACGGTCGGGCAGCAGATCGGGATGCTGATAAACGTCGCCATAATCCGAATTGCAATATGGATTTTGTTTGGGCTTGTCAATATTGTCATTATCATACGGTTCCTAGAGATTTACATTCGTCTGGCTCTAGCTCCAATCGCGTTGGCTACGCTTGCCGAAGAAGAAACGAGTTCGATTGGTAAAAACTATTTCAAGAGTTTTGCTGCAGTTTGCTTACATGGCGTTCTGATATTGCTCATGTTGATGTTCTTCCCTCTCATAATAAACGCTGAATTGATCAAAATTCATGGAGCTGGGTATTTGTATGTCTTAGTAATGTATGCGGTGCTACTAGTGATAGGCGTATTCTCCACCAATAAACTGGCAAAAAGTATCTGTAATGCTCACTAGGAATGAAGTATGACGATTAGCGTAAACATACCCAAGGAAATTACTGAGTACGAAAGAAAATGGATCGCCGGTCTTTCAATTCGAAAACTTGTATGTTTAGTCATTGATATCGTTCTAGCAATAGTCATGTATTTTATTCTCACGTCGGTTCTTGGACTGACGACGACGGTTGCCGCTGTAGTCATTATTCTCATGGCAATGCCACTGATGTTCTTGGGGTTTTACAAGAAAAACGGGTTGCCGTTTGAGAAGTATCTCGTATTGCTTTTGCGTCATATGAGAGGAATAAACCGTTTGTACTTCGCGCCGGAGCTTGTGATAGACGCAATCAAGATAGAAGCAGAAGGGGGCTCAAAATATGGTTGGATTTTTGAAAAAGGGAAACAAGAAGGAAAAGCAAAGCGACCCCGGAAAGAACAACGAGCGGGCATCGCAATCAGCGAGTGTAGCGTTGGATTCCAAGTCACAAAAGCTATCGGAGAAAGAAATCGCAAAGCGGCACAAAGAGCGATTAAAGCAGCTCGACAAGAGTCCGGAGCAGCAAAACGCCGAGTTAAGGCAGAAGCTAAAGCAGGACGCCGCACCTAAAACAACTGTTCAGCAAATTAAGTACTCCAAGATGTTCGAGGACGGCATATGCGAAGTCGAACCAGGACTGTATAGTCGCACAGTTAAATTCTCCGATATTAACTACCAAACAGCTCGTCAAGATGAGCAGCGCGACTTATTCACCAGGTATTGCGAGGTATTGAATTATTGTGACCCCTCTCTTCATTTGCAGTTGAACATTATTAACCGGCGCATTGATAAAGAGGATTTTCGAGATAACATGCTACTGCGCTACAAGGAAGATGGGCTGGATCAGTTTCGAAAAGAAATGAACACTATGCTCCAGGCAAAAGCAATTGAAGGACAAAACAGCATAATTAGGGAGAAATACCTTACTTTTTCGACATTTGCCGCTAATTATGAAAACTCTATCCCTGTTTTGGCACGACTTGAGAGCGATTTCGCCAGCGCGCTTAAAACGCTTGGATGTGAAATACACTCACTAACCGGTTTCGAAAGATTAGAGCTGATTCATGAATTGTTTAAGCCTGAAGAGAGCTTCACACTAAGTTACCGTGACTTGATTGGAAGCAGTTGGACTACAAAGTCTTTTGTTGCTCCTACCAGTTTTGATTTTAGCCCTAAGAATTATTTCACTTTTGGGGAGCATTACGGCCAAGTTTTGTATTTTCACGAATACCCTTCGGAAGCAAGCGACAGAATCATCACGGAAATTTCAGATCTGCCGGTTGATATGAATATTTCGATACACATGACGGCGGAGGAGCCTGGGAAGGCTTTGGAATATGTCCGTCGCCAAATTGCTTTTATGGAAATGGAGACTACCGGTAGGCAGGACGCTGCGGTCCAAAAAGGGAGGAACACAGAAATAGCCGTCCCAATGGAAACGCGAGCTAGATATGAAGATGCTAAAAACCTTCTTGAACTTCTTGAGAATGGCAATCAAAGATTGTTTAAAGTCACAATACTGGTGTATACCTACGCCCAAGACTTCGAAACTCTCCAGGACAACGTATATCAGATTATGGCGTGCGCCCGTAAGCACACACTAAAGATCGCCAAACTAGACCTGATGCAGCGAGAGGGTATCAATAGCATACTTCCTGTTGGGAAGAATCACGTGGTAATACAACGTACACTTCCCACAGCGGCAGCGGCGGTGTTCATACCATTTACTACGGTAGAGCTATACCAGAAGAACGGAATTTACTACGGGCAAAACGCGGCGTCACGTAATCTTATTTTCTTCTCTAGGTATAACCTCAAAGCTCCAAACGGTTTTATTCTGGGAACTCCTGGTTCCGGCAAATCGTTTGCCGCTAAGGGAGAAGCATGGACTGTGCTACTTAACGATCCTAACGCTGAGGTACTAATTATTGACCCGGAGCGAGAGTATACCGGCATCGCGGCGGAAATGCCCGATATCGCTGAAGTCATTCATATTTCGGCCGGCAGCAAGAATTATATCAATCCCATGGATATCACCATGAACTACGCCGACGAAGAAGAGCCGCTACAGCTCAAGGCGGAGTTCGTTCTTACCTTGTGTGAGCTGTTGGTAGGAGGTAAGTATGGGCTTAAAGGGGCAGCGAGATCCATTATTAGCCGTGCTTGCAAAATTTGTTACGCGCCCTACTTTTCCAGCAATGGGAAAAAACCGGCGCCGACGTTACTCGACTTCTATAATGAGATTAAGAAGCAGCCAGAGCCGGAAGCGCAAAGTCTTGCTTTGGAATTAGAGCTGTACATTGAAGGGACTTTATCCGTATTCGCTCATAGAACCAATGTAGATACCACGAAGCGTTTTGTGGTTTATGACGTAAGAGACTTGGGGAAGGAATTGCGCACTTTGGGGATGCTTGTTGTTCTGGATCAGATCTGGAACAGAATCACCGCAAATAGGTCCAAGAGAAAGCGCACATGGGTCTATATAGATGAGATCCAGCTACTTCTTAGCAACGAGTTTTCATCCAACTATTTCTTTGAGTTATGGTCCCGTGCCAGGAAATGGGGAGCTGTCCCAACCGGGATAACGCAGAACGTGGAAACGCTGCTACTTTCTGATAACGCCAGGCGCATGCTTTCCAATAGCGACTTCATTATGATGCTCAACCAGGCACCTCCGGATAGAGCCCAGTTAGCCGGGTTATTGAATATGAGCAACAAACAACTCAATCACATAACCAACACAGAAGCGGGGCATGGGTTGCTGTTCGCCGGCAAAGCAATTATTCCTTTCGTAAACAAATTTCCTGTTGATACAGCCCTCTACCGTATAATGACGACTAAAATCGAAGAGGTTGCAGACGCCGATACCTCGGAGAATCTGGTAACCATCTAAACATGTAGGGGATAACTGTCGGAGGGGGAAATTGGAAAGCTGGAAGGATTATAAGACGCCGGAAGACAGAGACGCAGAAAACGCGGCCACTGAAAATAAGAGCGTTCCTTCCGGTAATCCTAGTGAGTTTAGACCCTTGCCGCACCAAAGATCGGAATCCGATTCTTCCCAGGATTACGCCCAAGAGTCGTATGGATCTGTAGAGTACCCCAGCATAGACTACACACCTCACGAGACGTTTATTCCGGCGCATCAAAGAGATAGTACCGGGGAGCTACCGGAATATGAATATCCGCAGCCTGAGTATCCTTTGCCACAGGATAATGTGAGCAGTTCAGAGCGGGCAAGCCATGTAAACAATGCCCCTGATTATCATCAAGCCACTCCATTCTACGGTACTGTAGAACAACAAGGCGAACAGGTTTATAAAGCACCCGACAGACATCTCTTCGAGCAGTCAATCAAAGACACAACAATTAAGCTAGGTGGGGTTGCCAAGCAAGACGGTGAGTATGTTTTTCAAAATACAGAAGAAACTGTAGCGGCATCGAGGGGTGTCGCCGCAAGGTTTGCGGATAATGCACCGACACCGTCACATACTAAAGCACCCATACCATTAATGGTCCGAGGCAAGGCGACTCCTCCGTTACCGTTGGGAGCATCCAAAAGCAGTGCGGGAAGCGCCGCATCCGGAGCCACTCATTTACCGCCAAAAACATCCGGTAACAAATTGCGAGTATTTAGTGTGGGCTCATCTATAGCCGGTGCAACTATTGGTGCTCTTAACAGGCTTATGAAGGATGATCGCGAACTAGTGGATAAGGCGGAGTCTGCCATTAAGGGCTCGGTAATTAAAGGAGTGAAAGATACTCCGAAAAACACAGTGAAAACGGTAAAAGGGACCGTGAAAGTCGCTAAAGGTGCGACAAAACCAATTTCGGCAGCGTCTAAATTAGCCGTGAGAACCGCGAGGTTAACATGGATGGTGGTGGCAAGGACGGTTGCTGGCATACAAAAAGCGGTGAAAGCCGTATCAGCTACCTTCTCTAATCCATATACAGCGATTGCCGCGGTTGTAGTTGCCGTTGTTGTAGTGGCAGTGGTTGTTATAGTGGTAGTCTTCGGTATCGTAATTGCTGTTATCCCTAATATCTCTTTACGCAGTGAAAACGATGCCATTATGAGTTCCGACGCCTATGTGGCCGGACTAGATGCGGAAAAACAGTACTTAATTCAATCCCAAGAAAGCATTGAGCGAGAGTATGAAATCACAGAGTATAGATATTTCCTCAACGGGGAAGAGTCAACGCAGCAAAAGATGATTGTATACACACGCAGGGATATTTTGCTGGCATATCTGGATTGTCTGTATGAGGATTACGCGCTTGGTGGGGCGTTGGGTGAAATTGATGAATTACATGCGATATTACATCAGGTGGAGATTATTGAGTGGATCTATACCTATGAGGTTTATCACTTTGGCGATCCGGATGGTCCCGACGAGGCATTACACGAAGATTGGGTAGAAGAAATTACTGTCTACTGCATGGATATTTACCTCTATACGCGGTGCCTTGGAGATTACATTTCCGAAAACTATGAAACTCTGTTTAATGAGGAACAGCGGGAGAGGTACGAACTCCTGTTTGATGTTGGTGTATATACCCTAAAGAAGGACTTGGTCAATCCGTTTTCCGGCCGAGAGTGGGAAGACAAGGTTATTACTCCGTATGGAGCTTATATTGATTCATATCTAGATGAAGATGGAGAGACTATCATATTTGAGCTGAAGTATCATAAAGGCGTAGATATTGCCATGCCTGCCGGTACAGGAGTGCGCGCTTGTACATCAGGAATAGCGGAAGTAGGGTTTACTCCAGAGCTAGGGCATTACGTTAAAGTCTACCAAGAGGGCAACACGTATACCTTGTATGGTAACCTACGAAATGTAGCGGTAACTGACGGCGCGAAGGTTGATGTTGGCGACTTGGTGGGTTATGTTGGGGAATCCGGAAACAGTGGCAAGGAACCGCACTTGCACTTAGAGTATTGCGAGCAGGGTGTAGACCTTTGCCCTTTGATATTTTCCGAAGGTGGCAGTGGGAGCGCGTACTAGGGGAGGAGAGAAATAGCATCACGGCTTTCTATTTTTATTCCGTCCGTCTACCCTGTATTTTTTGCAAATTTCTTCGGGGATGGTATAATTTTATAAATCTTCACCACTTACCACAAGAGTACTGCGCCAAGTTCTTCGGCGCAAGGATGGTGAGTCCAATGAATCGGTAACACTGGCACTTCTTGATAACAGTTATGGAACAGTGAATTGTTTCCTGAGACTGTAAGTGTCAGTTTTGCGTCCAAGTCCTTTCACGGAGGTGTTCAAATGCGGAAAGTGTTTTCTAGGAATCTAAGTCGTTTTGCTGTTGGCATTGTCGGAATTCTGCTATTGAGTTGCATGCTAGTGCCTTTAGGAACAGGGTGTAGTAATGAGGCAGCAGCAAACAATAATTCTGAAGGTGAGATAACTATGCCCAAATTGGATAAGGAAACAGAATTGCTGATAAAGAAGGCTTATCTGGTTTCCTGTTTCGAGAAAAGTGGTGGTAATGTTTGGATAACGGATGATGCCTTTCGACAGATTGATGGTCAAATATGGACAATAAGAGACGTCGTTATTTTTAGATACTGTGGCATGTATAATGGATGTGCTGTTGTATTAATAGGTGGTTGTGGCTGGGGCTTCGCTCAAGTCTGCACCACCAGGACAGTTGCTGACATAGCATTTGAATATGGCGATGCTAACCAACTCCGTGTTTTAAAAAGCGGAGTGTTTTTTACCCTGGAAGAAGCATATAGCGAAAAGCTAATAGCAAAGGATGACCTGCTAAAAATAGCAGAGGTGTTTCATGCAAGATAAAAGCTTATCGCAAACAACTGCAACTAATGAATCAAAACTACGAGGAGGATAAAATATTGAAAAAGCATTTCCCCAAAATTTTGTCTTTGGTGTTAATTGTAACATTATTGTTGGTAAATACCCAAGGGGTAGCAGGGTCTGATGCCACTTCAAAAGACTTATTTAGAAATTATGTCACTGCAGAACAGAAGGTTAAATGTGAGGCTACACTAGAAGAGAATTTTGCCGACGACACAGTTATTGTGCTGTTGAACAAACGATCAAGCACTATTGTAGATACTAGCAAGTCAAGTTTGAGGTTGAAGGCATATGGACCTTGTGATTTTTCAGAGGTCAATTGTGTAGCTGTTCTAGAAATACCATTCATACGCGACCAAATTGATGAAAAACTTGCCGCTACAAAACCTGCTAATCTTGCCAAATTTGGCGAGACTATAACCGCCGATGATTTGGGTGTAGATGTTCAAAAATTTAACAGGTATTTGCTGCTTGTATTGGAGGAAAAGGGTAAGGAGAATGTTCTCATAGCTATTAGAGAACTCGAAAAGAGAGAGGAAATCCTCTGGGCTGGGCCTAACTATATTGGGTCAGCTTGTACCACAAACCCACAAGGGACGTATTCAGGACAACAATGGGCACTAGGTAATCTCAATCTTCCAGACGCATGGGATATCACTACTGGCAATAACGCAATTAGAGTAGGTGTTTTAGATACTGGTATTCAGGGCAATCATCCTGATTTGGCAGGGCGAATAGCAAATGGCAGTGTTCATGGTGATTTCTCGCTTTGTTATGCGAACGGGTCACTTTATTCATACACTCCTGTTTCTAATCCTACCGATCTCAAAGGGCATGGGACTCATGTGGCTGGCATAATCGGTGCTAATGGTACTGGAGTTTCTGGAGTTTGCATGAATGGCGTCACACTAGTTTCACTTAAAGTAATGGACGATAGCGGTAATTTTACCTCTTTTAATGTCACCGCAGCCGTTCTTTACGCAACATCCATATACAATTCAGCTCAAAGAATCAATATCCTAAATTTTAGTGGAGGCTGGGCAGGAGGCATAGACTATAACCTCTATACTGCAATCAATGATTTCCCAGGACTTTTTGTTTGTTCCGCTGGCAATAACAATAGCAATAACAATTTGATCGCCTTCAACCCCGCTAATTATCGGCTTGATAATCTTATCTCTGTTGGTGCTTTAACTTTGGATAATGGCACAGTTAGAAGAGCAGAACTACTAGACACTTTATGGCCGACTGGACAAGCATCAAATTGGGGTTCATTGACTGTTGACATATTTGCTCCTGGCACAAACATAATTGGCATTTATCCTACGGCAGTGTATTCATCCGGTTATGGATATGCTTCTGGTACTTCACAGGCAGCACCACATGTAGCTGGTGTTGCTGCATTGCTGTTGTCAAAATATCCTTCTTACACCGCGGTACAACTCAAGAGGGTGATTATGGAGACCGGAACCCCAACATCTGGGTTGCAGTGCGTAAGCGGTGGCCGGCTAGACGCATATAAAGCTCTTAGTAGGTCTGTTACAGTGAATGGAAGTTATGCGACTTATACAGGCGCTGGCTCATATACATCAGGCACTACTGTTGTCATAAATGCCGGAACAAGGGGTGGTTATGTTTTTACTGGTTGGACAGTAAATGTTGGCGGAGTCAGCCTTGCAAATTCAAGTAGCCCTGTTACGACTTTCACTAAGTTAGGCAATAACAGTAACGTCATAGTCACAGCAAACTGGGCTCCAGATCCTAACTTCAACGGATATGTTCTTTACGACAGCGTAGCTGAGATCGGGAGCGCAAGTAGATCATACTTCTTTTGGGGCTCACAAGTAGCGACTGGCAATTATTTTCGCGTTGCGGCACCCGCTATGATTTATCTTAATGGACCATGGGTATATGAATACGGAAGCCCAATCTATGGATTGATAGGATGGTGGGGAGATGATTCAGCCAATTGGTATGTGGATGTTTATGGTGGATACGGAGGTGCAATCTGTATCTGGGTTGAAAACTGATAAGCAGTTCTGACTAGCAAAAGCCCCCTTGGTGTTTAGCCTTGGGGGCTTTTACATTTAGCCCGAAAGAAACCCCAGCAAGTAATGGCCACGACATATGACATAACGGGGAGTTGTAGGGCATACAACGTCATAAAGGCGTAGCATCACTCTCCTGGTACACTTTCCTCCGCGGGGTGTACAGTTTGGCCGCCGCGTGGTGTACAACTTCTCCGACGCGCGGTGTCCAATTGCGCCTCCGTACACATGCAAGGAACCGCACTTGCACTTAGAGTATTGCGAACAGGGTGTAGACCTTTGCCCTTTGATATTTTCCGAAGGTGGCGGTGGGAGCGCGTACTAGCAAAATGGTCTAACGAGTGTACTTGTAAAAGTACAGTTACTCTATTGTGGACACGGCAGAATTATTGAAGTAAACAAAAAACAGGAGCCCAGTAGACCCCCGTTTTTTTGCTCAGTGGGAAAGGAAGCACCGGAACATAATACCAGTACGAATCCACCTAAGCATCACAGCAGCGAGACTTTCTCTTACCACTGATTTAACCCATAGTAACATACATGCTAGGAGCATGTCAACGCGCACGCCAGAGTATTCTGTCAAGTTGTCAGTATCTAAAGTTGTGCGGGAAGACCTTAGGGATAAACATATCCTAACAAAGCATCTTAAATGCAAGATGAGGCTCGTATTTTTCGCTCTTAGAAGAACCCTCTGTATATCCCAAGACGTATCCGTCGGTAGAAATTTTGATGCCTAAACCATGTTTGGATAACTCTGATGCTGCAGCACTACGCCCTCCATGAGCGCCGTCAGCAGTTCCTTTCAAAGTTAAGATTGTTCCTGTACATTGTATCTTGTTGTTGTCATTAATAACGGTAGCACCGTCAAGACTCAAAAAATCCTTTCGTAACTTACGGTCGAGACCAGAAAAGGTTTGCTGTGCACTGCCGTCGCAATTCACATCAATTAATCGTTTTATGATGTTTATCTTTTGGTGGGGCTTCTTATTGAGATCCAAGGAGGCATGTAGGTCTCCTGCAGCTATTGTTGGTCTTATACTGTCAATTTTGTTCTGCGGAACGATTCCAATACAACCGCCTGATCTCGCAAAAGATATGTCCAAAATAGACAAATAGATGTCCGTTGCCAACTTGTGCCTGTTGGCGATTCCAGTATCGATGTATTTTTCAATAGTCGAAATTACGTTATCAGCATCAAGGTAAAACCATGTGCCGCTATGCTTTACAAACAATAAACTTCTGTTTTTGAATATTAAAATATCTCCATTTGCTTGTGAAATAATGCCGACCCTGCTGCCTATGCAAGCATTCGCGAAAGATTCAAAGCGATATGGCGCGTATGCGACTTTCTTTGTAGAGCTTTCAGCAGAAGAGTATTCTATTATTTGCCCGTATTTGTTCAAATGAATGCAAGAAGACATTCCATCTGTAAAAACTGCACTATAGTCGTCCCCTAGAGCCTCAACATAGTCAACAAGACCTTTTTGAAATCTGTGATCAGGGTCAATAATAAAGCTAAGAGATACTTTCCTTCCTTCATAGGTTTTTTGCGCCCATTTTTGCATCTTGCTCAATAATCTAAAAATAGCGGCTTCGCCCATCCCAATGCACAAACCATACTCATATGCAATATCAAAGCACCCATTTCTAAGGGTATCTTTAACAGCTGCTTTAAGAGAACTTGGATATTTAGTTCCTCCTGAAAAATCATTTTTTCTATTGTAATTACTTACAAGCATTATATGACGGAGTATTTCTTTTGCGTAAGGCAATGACTTTATTTGGGTTGCTTCACAATTACGAATTGAATCAACAACACCCTTTATTTGGGGGAACCCTGTGTTAGGGTAGATTGTGAATTTGGTGCTATTGCGGTCGTAATGAATAATATCGGTTATTTTATCTGTGGAAACATTATCGCTTACAACAAAGTTACCGTTTGTAGGAAGTAGAGGCTTTATGTATGTATCCAGTACATACTGGAATTCATCTTTTGCGGCCTGTCTGTTGTCTATAGTCATAACCATAACGCCTCAAGTTTGGTATGGCTTAATGGCGCATCTTCATTTTTCGCCTCAAAGTAAAAGCTAAGATTAACCAATTTCAAGTAGCCTCCAGTTGACATGATTCGCCGATAAATGTCTCTTCGGTTGTTCGCCTTATGTAAGTTTAAACGAAATACTGACGAAAGGCAACGAGTAAATCGATGCGATAGGAAGCGAGTATTATGGTTTTAAAAAGTACTTGACAACGCCTCCAGTAACTTGTTAGTGTAATATGCACGTGCATATTGTACTAATACGACAGAAGGAGGGACTATGATAGATGCTTATGTGACCAACCTGGGGAAATACGTTGAAGGTAAACTCTGCGGCGAATACCTCAAACTGCCTGCTACAAGGGAAGATGTTCAAGCGTTGTTATCAAGAATTGAAGTGGATGGGGTGCGGTATGAAGAGATCTTCATCGCAGACTATGAAACCAACATCCAAGGGCTCAGCAGTCTTCTTGGCGAATACGAAAACATCGAAGAGCTCAACTACCTGGCAGCACTTATTTCAGGACTAAGTGATTGGGACATAGAAAAGTTTGAAGGTGCCATTACTTACGGCGAATTAACCACAAGTGTAAAAGACCTGATTAACTTAGTTCAAAATCTTGACTCTTTTGAATATTTGCACGGAGTCGAAAATACAGATGACCTCGGCCGCTATCATGCCGATTTAATGAGTATTCCCAACCATCTCAACCCATACATAGATTTCGACGCCGTCGGAAGAGATATTTCTCTAGAGCAAGGCGGTGTCTTCACCTGTAGAGGATACATCTGTAACGCCGGGGAACTACGAGAACTCTACACCAGTATCAAGGACATTCCCACCGAACACAGAATCATGTCGGCCGCTACTGAAAGAAAGCCCTTAAAAGAAAGAGTGGCAAGAGCTAAAGAAGAGTCCTTTAAACGCGATACTACGCGCACCGTCAAAGTTCAAGAGCCACGAGGGATAGAAAGATGAAAGTCCTGATGGTAGAACCTGACAAAATCGCATACGAGGCTGAAATTGGGGAAAGACTTGATGATCTGCAGAAAGCGGTGGGTGGAAATATTGAAGTAGTTTATCCCTACGACGACTTGGTAGGGCTGGTTTGTAATGAAGAAGGGAAAATTGAAGGACTTCCTCTAAACCGCGCGCTGAAAGATAACACCGGTAAAGTATATGACATTATTGCGGGTACATTCTTTGTTTGTGGCTTAAGTGAAGATAATTTTGCCTCTTTATCGTTTGAATTAATGACCAAATACAAGAAAAAGTTTCTCTACCCTCAAATATTCATGAAATGCGGGAGTGAGATCTTCGCAATAGAAGACCGACCTTCCTTGGCCGAGCTGATGTCGCGAGCCAAAGAGAAAGCCGATAATCCGAAAATACATTGTGATCCAAATAGAAAAGGGATGGGCCAAGACTTAGGACGGCAATAAATGGACAAAGTATGTATTTTTGTGGACAAGCAGGACACAGACGAAAACCCCACGCTAACCGTGGATGAGCTTATCCGGAGCCTTGAGGTCTATCCGGATAAGAGCCTTCCGGTATACATAGGTATCAAGCACGAAGAACTGAAAGTGCGCAAAGCCGGCATGGGAGTGCAGTGTTCCCTGTTTGATGTGCCGGCGGTGCCAAGAATGCAGGTGTCTGAGCGACTGGCAAACGCAAAAACAAAAGCAGGTGCCACGAATGTGTCACACCCAACCATTACCGCGAGGAGAATGGACCATGAGCGGTGTTAATCCAATAAGAAAGAAAGTAATTAATTTAAGGAGAATAATATGCCAAATCACGTAACTACCAGATGTACCGTTACCGGAAACCCCGAGGAAATCAAGAGCTTTATGGTAACAATGTTTGTCACAGAAAATAATGAGAGTGGCGTACCGTGCACTCAGTTTGATTTCAACAAAGCTATACCAATGCCGAAGATACTCCGGGAAACTATATCCGGAAGCATTTCAGAAGAAGGAGCTCAACTGCTTTGTATTGTCGAAACTAAAGGGAAGTTTCCTCATACCTTACATGATATTCGCATAGAACGAATGGCAAAAAGCATCGAGATGCCGGAGGCGTCACTGTATGAGATTGCAGTTGCTTACTTAGAGAAAAATCCTGACGTAAGAAGAGCTGGGGAGAGATATTTGGAGGCAATAGCGCTTACAGGCTATAAAGACTGGTATGACTGGTCTATTGCATACTGGGGAACAAAATGGAACAGTTATGATTATCGTGTTGAGTCCCTAAAACCGTTTGAGTTTTGCTTTGACACGGCGTGGAGCTTCCCTGTTCAGGTATTCGAACGACTAGCTGGTATGTACCCCAATGTGCATTTTTACTGTAGGTGCTACGATAAATTCGGCAATTTTGCTGGCAGGGGTTACTTTAATCCGCCAAGCCATGAGTCGTACTTTAAGTTTACGGATGCTTCAGACGAATTGCGCGACGAAGTCTACTATGGTAGGTCCCAGGATTCTCATCAGAATTCCATATCTGAAGAGCGAAAAGCATCACTTGAAGACCGCATGGCCGCGGCCAAAGAGAAGTCTATGGCGATAAACTTCTGGAACAAAAGCGAGGGAAAAACAACGGACGTGCTGGAGCGGTAATACTGCTAAGGAGTGTATAATATGAGACCTAATTACGTAACTACCAGATGCACCGTCACCGGAGACCCCGAGGAAATCAAGAGTTTTATAGAAACGATGTTTGTCACCGATTATAATAAAAATGGAGTGCCACGGACTCAGCTTGATTTCAGCAAGGCTATACCGATGCCGGAGATACTCCGGGAAACTGTAGCATCGAACGACTCAGAAGAAGGAGCTCAATTACTTCGTATTGTAGAGACCACGGAGAATTTTATAAAGAGCAGACAGAACAGAAAATTCGAGCATTCCTTAAGTGATGCTCAGATAGAACGAATGGCAAGAAGCCTTGGGATGACGCGGGCGACACTCTATGAGATTGCTGTTGCCTACTTAGAGAAAAACCCTGATGTAAGAAAAGCCGGTGAGACATATTTGAAGGCATTCAATACTACAGGCTTTAAAGACTGGAATGACTGGTCTATTGCATACTGGGGAACAAAATGGGGGCGCTATGAATATCGTGTCGAGTCCTTTAAACCATTTGAGTTTTACTTCGCCGCGGATTGGTGCTTCCCAATTTGGGTATTTAAGCGACTGACCGAAATGTATCCCAAGGTTCATTTCTACTGCAGATGCCACGACGTTTTGAACGTTATTGCCGGCAGTGGTTACTTTAATCCACCAAGGTATAAGCCTCACTTTGATTTTACAGAGCCTTCAGAGGAATTAAGCAATGAAGTTTGCTATGGCGATTCCCCTCCCCCGGATGAAGTGTGTGAAGAAATCTACTATGGCAGTTCATATGACTTTCGTCAGGATTCTATACCGGAGGAGTGGAAGCCGTCGCCTAAAGAACTCTTATTATGCAATGAAGTTTACTATGATGGTTCCTACGACTCTCGTCAGAGCACTAGAACAGAAGAGCGAAAACCATCACTTAAAGACCGCATATCCGCTGCTAAAGATAAGGTTACCGGCAGAAACTCCCGCAATATAAGCAAAGAAAAAACAGCAGACGCGCCGGAGCGGTGATTCCGCGGCGCGCAAGGAGTAAGTCATGTACAAAGTAATAAACGGAAAGGGCTACAACACCGACGCGGCACAGGTATTAGAGACGTGGACAAACAATCAGAAAGGCAATAAGTACGCTGAGGAAAACTTGTATCGCAAGAAGACCGGGGAGTATTTCCTATTTACTAAAAGCTCAGGTGGGCAAAAGATAATTCCTATAACAATGCAAGATGCCATGAGCTGGGCAGAAAAGCGGCTTCCTTCAAAAGAGGTAGAGGTTCTTTTCAGCGGAGTAGTGGAGCCAGAGATTGATAGCAATAATGAAAGGGTTGGAGTACTAATTCCCAGACCTCTTATGGAAGCATTGAGAGAGCGTAAAGAAAAAGCCGGTGAATCCATAACCGATCAAATCATTGGTGCCTTGTACAAAGCGGGATATGTCGCCAAAGAAAGCCCCCAGAGGGTTTCTCTTGAGGATAGGATCCTCGCAGCCAAAGAGAAAGCGGCCCAGCGTAACGCGCAGCGTAAACAAAATAATATAAAAAGAGAGACTGAACGATGATAACAACAAATTGTATAAACGGCGAAATCAGCCGAGGTGACCTGGTAGTATCAACAGCGGACAATGACTATTCTTGTCTTGTGGGGAAGGTTATTGATGTTGTGAAAGCGGGATCTCCGAAACATGAAACCAGGAATCCCGGCGATGACGTATACGTTGACTTCATGGTATTCGAGTATTCTGAAGCACGTAAGGAATCTATTGAAAGGAGTCTTTCCAAAGTATACGGGCAAAGCGTGAAGCTAGATGATATCGCCTTAGACAATGTAATCATGGCGCCGGAAAGCCTAGTGCGCATTACTGGTATTGCCCAAGGAAAATTGGCAGTGCTGCTAGATGATGAAAGAGAAGTGGCCGCTATATGCTACCAAGCTCTTGTTGAGAGTGAGCCTGTAAAAGAATACTTCGCCGCAATAGCAGAAGAGAGAAAGCGGCAGGTATCACAGGCAGAACCATTACCAACCATAACAGACATTGCTGTACGTACTGTTGATGGGAAAAGAAGCCTGCTGGGTTTTGCTGATGTAACCCTGAACAACGCTGTTACTATACGTGACGTGCGTATAATGCAAAGTGAGAAAGGGATCTTCGTTGCTATGCCCAGTAAGCCTGACGCAACCTCAAGATCCGGTTATCGTAATATTGTAGTCATAGAGACTGGTTTCAAAGAGGCTTTCAACTCCGCGGTGATTGATGCTTATTTTGATGTACTGGAAGAAACTAAAGACAAAGCATCCGGCGTAGATCAGCAAATGCCACCGAAGGTAACGTTAGCAGAGCAGATCGTCGCGGTGAAAGAAAAGACGGCTCCTCACAACCCATCGCGCGCAACAACAAGCAGAGAGGGCAGAGAAAAGTAACCTGTTTACCGTTTGTGTGAAAATGTAAAAGGTCTTATAGCAGTGGTCGTAGTAGCCGCTGTTATTGCTTATAAGTGGCTACTTTACTTATCTCTTTCACACTGTTCGGTGCGATTCCTGCGGGTTTCATATTGTTGGGCCGCTTTATTCCTCACTACTTCGATGCGCTCAGCAAGTGAGGTTCGCTCAATAGGGTCTTTTTTGGTCAAATTGGAGCACTCTATCTCCTGTGCTTTTTCTTGTTTAAGCTCTACCAACGGGTCAACACTTATTTGGGCAAAAAATTGACAAGCAGAAATAAATATGATAGGTTACGCACAGAAATAACACAAAGAAATACAAGATAAGTCGCCGGTTTGCAAGGAAGTAAATGAGGAATTATCTACTCTCAAACAACAAAGACGAGAATACTGACAGCTCACATCGCCAATGGTAAAAGGTTAAGGCATGTGGGCTGTTTTTTATAAGCATTGATTGTAAAGAATAGGAGGTATCACTATGAGAATAAGCAAATCAACCAAGTCATTAATAACGAAAATATTCAGTACCGTCCTAGTGGCGGTATTTTTATTTTCGACGAGTTCCATAACAGTGATATTACCTCCAAAGAAGGCTCTGGAAGCCTCAACAATCCTTGGGAATGAGAATGAGTCACCGATTAACTTAAGCAGTCTTGTGCCAAGTGCTACTGTAGCGAAAATTGCGGCTGGTGGTAATTATAGTCTTGCCTTAATGTCTGACGGTACAGTGTGGGCTTGGGGCGCGAACAGTTATGGGCAATTGGGTAATGGCAGTACAGCGGCAAGTGTACCTCCTGTTCAGGTATTAAATCTTACGGACGTAATCGCAATTGCCGCTGGGGACAATCATAGTCTTGCGGTAAAGTCGGACGGCACAGTGTGGGCATGGGGGCTGAATTCCAATGGACAGCTTGGTGAAGGCACGACAACGCAGCGTCTTACCCCTGTAAAAGTGAGCAACCTGACCGGAGTAGTATCTGTTTCAGCTGGTAGTGCTCATAGTCTGGCACTAAAGTCAGATGGCACGGTGTGGGCATGGGGGCTGAATACAAACGGACGACTTGGAGACGGGACTACAACTCAGCGTAACGCCCCTGTTCAAGTAACCAGTCTATCAAATGTAACATCTGTCTCTGCCGGCGGTTCACACAGCATGGCACTCAAGGCTGATAAAACAGTATGGGCATGGGGGCTAAACACTAATGGGCAGTTAGGTGATAACACTGTAACCCAGAGGCTTACTCCGGTGCAAACAACAATTATTAGCTCAGTTGCTGCCATTGATGGCGGTGCTACACATAGTTTGGCGGTAAAGTCAGATGGCACGGTGTGGGCATGGGGGAACAACACCAATGGACGGCTTGGAGACGGAACAACGACTCAGCGTAACGCGCCTGTACAAGTAACTAGTCTATCAAATGTAACATCAGTTTTTGCCGGTGGTTCGCACAGTCTGGCACTTAGATTAGACGGAACAATATGGGCATGGGGGAACAATGCCAGCGGGCAGCTTGGAGATGGTACATCAACTCAGCGATTAACACCTGTACAAGTGCTTGGGGTGAATAACGCGACTAAGATTGCAATAGGGAGCAATCATAGTTTGGTTTTAAGAGCAGATGGGAGGGTGTGGGCATGGGGTGCTAATTCAAGCTATCAGCTTGGGGATTGGTCAACACTTAATCGCAATGTGCCTGTCCAAATCATTGGAGTCAGTGAGGTAACAGGTGTTGCCGCAGGAACGGCGCATAGCCTAATGGTTTTGTCAGATGGGACGGTGTGGGCTTGGGGGTTAAATACCAATGGGCAGTTGGGAGACGGCACAACAATAACACGGTATGCTCCTGTACAAGTAAGCGGGCTAACTGGAATTATCGCTGTTGCCGCGGGTGCTTCACACAGTTTGGCTCTTAAGTCAGATGGTACGGTATGGGCATGGGGGAATAACACCAACGGACGTCTCGGAGATGGAACCACAACTCAGCGTCTTACCCCAGTTCAAGTCAGCAACCTAACTGGCGTCACTTCTATCTCTGCCGGCGGTTCACATAGTATGGCGCTTAGGTCTGATAAAACAGTGTGGACATGGGGGCTAAATTCCAATGGGCAGTTGGGAGATAATACCACGACTCAAAGGCTTGCTCCTGTGCAAACAACGATTATTAGCTCAATTGTTGCTATTAGTGGAGGAGCTTCTCATAGTTTAGCACTAAAGTCTGATGGAACAGTATGGGCATGGGGAATTAACACAAATGGACGCCTTGGAGATGGTACAGCAACTCAGCGTAACGCTCCTGTACAAGTAAGTAGTCTGACAGGAGTTTCATCAATTGCGGCCGGTGGTGCCCACAGTATGGCACTCAAGTCTGATGGAACAGTATGGGCATGGGGACTGAATACAAATGGGCAATTAGGGGACAATACTCTTACCCAGCGCGCTGTGCCTGTTAATGTCAGCACACTCTCGAGTGTGACTGCTATAGCCGCAGGGGCGACACATAGCTTAGCTGTAAAAGCAGATGGGACTATGTGGGCATGGGGTCTTAACACTAATGGGCAACTTGGGGATAATTCGGTAACTCAGCGTAATGTTCCGGTGCAAGTAAGTGCTCTTACAAAAATCGCGAAGTTTGCCGCAGGTTCTACTCACAGTTTAGCTGTTAAGCAAAACGGAACGGCATGGATTTGTGGGTATGGTAGCAACGATAGGCTACCGTCATCAAATGTACCTGTACGTTCACACGTCGGAGCAATACTTCCTGAGGCTATTCTATTTGAGCAAAGCTCATATCTGGTACTTATCCCTGAAACAAGTGGAAATACTTCTACGGTGACAATGAATGCTGTTGCTGTAGACATGCTGGGTCAGTCTATTAGCGGTATTGATATTTCCTTTCATCTAGCGCAACCATACACCGGAGTAAGTATTAATAGTACAACAGGGGTAGTCACAATAAATCATACCGCGTCGCAAGGAACAGTATCGATAAAGGCAATTTGTGAAGGCACGTCTGCAATAGTGGTGCTAAAGCTGATAATACCATCCGGTATAGTATTCACTCCAGATTCCTATGGCATTGTACTTCCTGACTCAGGTAGTCCTAGCTCAACAACTACAGCGGAAGCAACGGCTGTTGACATGTTTGGAAGACCGCTTAGCGGCCCAAATATTGTTTATGGTTTGAATGGTTCTTTTACAGGGGTATCCATAAACAGCGTAACAGGGGTTGTTAGTGTTGATAGTACGGCTTCAGCGGGGATTGTTGAACTGACCGCTTCATCTTATGGGCTTACCACAAGTGCGCAGTTATACATTCTTACTCGCACACAAACCATAGCTGGAGAAATCATTCTCCAGGTCACGGGAAGCGAGTACTATGATGTAAGCACATGGGCGTATGAGATTGATGATTTTGATGGGTTGTTCTTTGTTTTGACATACGACGCTTTAATGCTAGCGGTATATGATTTATCGTCATTAACATGGGGGAACGAATTATCCGCAGGCAAAATCAATGGAACAGGAATTACAATTATAAGTTTTACACCCGGTGAGATTATATTCACTTTTGAAGCAAGTATTCCATCCAACATGTCGTGGACTGGTATTACCAACGCTTTTCGTTTTAAAGCACTTAACGTAGGTGCCACAACCCTTTATTTATATGAGGCAGTGTCAGGTGCGTCTTCAAGAGGAAACGTGACATCCTCTTCAGAAGAAAGGAGCAGACCATCGCTTACCGCGGAGCGCACTCAACCAGACAAAGAACTGTCTATAGGCAGAGAGCTTTCCTATGACAAAAGAGGAATGGAGCTACTGGGAAGGATAAGCGACTACAATGAATTCACTGATGAGGACAAAGAGTACATTCAGAATTTCTTGGGGCTTTCAAGAACACCGACTGAAGAGGAACTGTATTTTATAGCCAAGTGGCAAAAGGAGCAAGAGGAGAGGCAAAACAATATCTCTCCTGAGGTAATCCTCTTCGACCTGATTGAAGGTAAAACTACGTTTGACACAATCAGTTCAAGCGATTGGGCAAAGATTAAGAAGTTCTTTAGCAATCTAACCGATACGCAGATAAAAGAACTGACCGCTAAAGGCTTATCTGTAAAAGACATTCTACAGATAAACATTGCAATGCAATATGGCATGTTTGGAGTTGCTGAAGCTGAGTTGCTTCTGAAGATATATCCCAATGATTCTGAGAGAGCCAGTCTTGTTTTTGACTTGTATGTAAGTACTGTTGATTGTGATGCTAAGGTACAGCAAGCGGCAAGGACAATGTTCCTTGATGGAATAAATGTCGAGACGATAAAAAGCACGCTTAAGCTGGAGAGCGCTGTAAGAAGCGTGGCAATCAATTTGGAAACCGGTGAGGTGAGGATAAACGCCTCCGGTAGCTCCCCAACACGAGGAAACTCGGGGAATGGGGAGAGTGATCCAGTGGCTCCGTTTACAGTTAGTAACGGTACGGATGAGAGTATAGATCTTAATACAGGGAATTTAAGATATGTACATGACATTTTAAATCTTCCCGGTGTAAATGGTTTCGACCTAAACTTAGCGCTGGTCTACAATTCTTCGGACTCAGCTTTATACCTAGAAGGCTGGGATGAAAACTGGTATGTGGCTCTCTGGTATGTTCCATGCCAGGAACAGTTATACATCAATGGGGTTTTATACAACACTTGGCACTATGAAGAGTATTTCTACGATTACTGGGATGCCGTTAATTTTCAAAACGCATTTTCTAGCGGTGGATTGATAGACTATCAACAAGGGTGGGATTTCGTTGGTTCGGTTTGGGTGGAAGACTATTGGGATAACTACATGCTTTTGCTGGTCAGCTGGGATGACCCAAATGACACATGGATTTACTTTGAAAACCCCGCGCCGGGTTATTTGTATTTTTCATTTGATGACGGCAATTATCGTTTTTCTGGTTTCATTCCAGCTATCGCCGGACCTTTTCTTACATATTTCTACTGCGATGATGATCCCTTTCACGCGTATCACGTGTGGTGCTATGAATACTTCATGATATGGACAACTTATTACGGTGGTTATCTGCCTATGGAAGCTTACCTTGTTTACGAAACTTACTTATTTAGTGGTGGAGTATATGAGGCATACTGGGATTGTGAATACATTAACAAAACATATAACAAAGGGCAAAAAAACCAGCTTGGCGCGGGATGGGATTGGAACCTACCAAGTATAAATGGCAAGACACTGAATCTAGGCAACGGACAGTCATTCACTATTGGGGAGTATGATTCATTCACCAATACATATGCTCTTAGTAATCACGCCTTGCAGGATTTCGTGCTGAAACAAAACACTTCGTATAACAATGGTCAGTACATTTCTCATTATGTGCTAGAGCACAAGAATGGGGACAAAATATATTTTGACTATTACGGAAGGTTATTGGCTCAAGTTGACAGGTATGGCAACACCATCACATATAAATACACTTTTTGGGGAGTGGATACAGTACTCAGTCAAATCATTGACTCAGCTGGCAGAATAGTTAATTTTACATACGTCAACACAACAACCGGACGCACAGTTACTGTAACCGCACCGGACGGAAGCCAAATCGTAATTACCCTGGATAAAGTCTCATGGGACATGGCGCAATGTGTGGTAAAGCGCATTACCGACGCGCAGGGAAACCAAGCGCAATTCAACTATTCAATCAGTCCTGGTTCTTTTAATCTGTCGCAAGAAGTAAATGCTTATGCGGCGGATGGCTATAATTACTGGGCACTGCTTACGGAAATAGTCTATCCGACAGCGGCGAAGAAAGTTTTTACATACACAAAATACACCGACTTTTTTGGTGATTATGGACACCGCCAATTCTTTAAGATAACAGCCAGAAAAGATGTAATCGGCAGTACAAACTACAACGTTAAAACCTACAGTTATACTGGTTCTAACAATGGTGGAGGGGCTTATGATCCGAATGATCTACCGTCTGGCTATACATATTCCACTACGGTAACAGACAGTAACGACTCGCAGAATGTACTTACCTCTACCTATGTATTCAATGACAAGCATCTGCAAATCAGCGAAACAATCAAGAACAATAATGTTTTAGTAGCATCAACGACCACAGACTATCACGCCACTTACAAACTGCCGATTGCTATAACTTCACGCACTTATAATTCAAGCGGTAGTTACATGGAAACCATTCTGCTTTATGAGTATGACGCCAGGGGCAATATCACCGCGTTTTGGAACGAGCAAGCAAATGGTAATAAAGCTAATACTGATTTCAAAACTACCTATGTGTATGACACAAGCAGTGGTAACTTCAACCAGCTCTTAAGCAAAACCTACAAGCAAAACGCTAGCACAACTATTTGCGAAAGCCACACTCTTACAGTCGATAAGAAGTCTATTAGCATCACCGAAATACTGGTAAACAATGTGGTAAAGACCAAGAAGCAGTTCCTCTACAACTCGCGCGGTGAAGTTACCTCAGAGAGAGCTTTCAAAGACGGTTTCGTAAACTACGTGGAGACTTTTTATGTATATGACGCGCATGGAAACCTGGTAAACATTATCAATACAGGTATTAAAGATGTTGATGGGAACTTGGTAGCTGGTACTCCTGGAGTGGGCTCAGCAGCTGGAAGGATAGCTGTTACCTTTGTTTACAACATAATGGGTAAGCTGATCTCTTATACCGACGCAAGAGGCAATACAACTACTTATCAATATGATGTGCTGGGGCGAGTGACTAAAGTTATTCATGCTGACAGCACTTTCCAAACAATGGGCTATGACGACGCCAATAATATTCTCACGATTACCAACGAACTTGGTAATCAGAAGAAGTATTTTTACGATGGTTTTGGAAATTTGTTGCGTGTCTATGACGCAACCGTAGGGCAATTCCTAACTACCAATACCTATGACGCCAAGATGCGGCTTGCCACCTCCAATAATCATAACAACAGTGCCAATAGTGTTCAAACGACTTATACCTATGACTATATGGGAAGAGTTATAAGTCAGCAAACCAAAGATAAAAACGGAGTTGTTGTCGCGTGGCAGACGTCTACGTATGATAACGCGGCAAATGGAGGTCAGTACCAAAAAGTAACCCATACAGTAGTGGGAGATGTTAACGCACCGTCAAATGTCAGCTCAATCTACTTCAACAAATCTGGTTTACTGGAAAAGCAGTCTCGTACTTTCAACAATGTAGAATACTTTGATTATTTCACTTATGACTATGTTGGCAATCTACTGACCGAAAAGACTGCTATTGCTGTACAAAACTATAATCAGGTTCCTTATACGGCAAAATACGAGTATGACTTTGCCGGTAGAGTAATCAAACAGTACAACGTCGCTGGTGTCTTTGCCACATTTGTGTATGACGCTCTAGGCAATCTAATCAGCAGTACTGACTATGCCGCTAATGCGTCGGGTGCTCCTTATTCAACAACATATGTCTATGATGATATGGGAAGACTCATACAGGAAAACATCCCCATGGAGAAAAACGGGGGCACCATCTATTATTCGGTTAATAAATACTTCTACGACGCCAACAGCAATATTATCAAAGAGCAGTATTTAACCAGTATCCCCGGACAGTCTCCCACATATTCGACCGTTGAATACCAGTATAACAACCGAGATTTGCCGGTAAAGACTATCCAATACGACGGAATTACTGAATACTACGCTACTTACACTTATTACCCCAATGGGCTAATGGAAAGTGTCACAATCGGGAACGGAGCCTCTACTTTCACGTATGTTTACGACCATGCCGGAAGACTCACTGTTTTCACTGATGCTCTTGGCAAAAGTGAGACAATTAGCTACGACACTAATGGCAACGTGATTTCTAAGACAGACCGCAATGGCTGGGTCACAACATTTACCTACGACGGACTTGGCAGAGTGCTGACTACTAACGTAAGCACTGGCAACTCTGCGACTGATGTTTCGCAGTCGTTCACTTACACCTTATCGGGTGCACTGCTAAGCGAGAATAACGGAGCCTTTACCGCTACTTACACCTATGATGAGTTAGGCAGGTTAATCTCAGTAAGTGAATCAAATGATGTAACCAAGTTTTACACATACGACATTGCAGATAATCTTCTCTCCTACGTTTTGAAGGTCTTCAATGTTGTAGAGGTTAATACCGGTTATGTTTACGACTATTTCAACAGGGTAGCAACCGTCAAAGAGGACAATGTAACTGTTGCTACGTACACTTACGACGTTAATGGCAATAGGGCTACCACGACATATGCCAATGGTACTTCAACAGCATATGCCTATAACTTAGCCAATATGCCGACAAGCGTAGTTAACAAAGAGGGGAACACAGTCATTTCCAGCTATGCTTACAACTATTATCTTGACGGCAATACGTATACCAAAACAGACCATACAGGCTTAGTAACTACTTATGAATATGACGGGCTTGGAAGATTAACTCTGGAAGAAGAGTCTATATCAAACGTAGTACAGCAAAGCTGGGCTTACAGCTATAACGCCTCCCATAATCGTACTTCTATGGTGACTTATACCCCCTCACTTACTTTTGTGACGGAGTACAAATATGACCTTAACAACCGTCTGCTAAAAGAATCCAAAGCTACCGGAAACGGCTGGGATATTACCAACTACACATACGACAATAACGGCAGTCAAACAATTAAATACTACCAATGGATAGCTCCTTCCTCCGGCGGAACGCCTTCTATTGGATTGCAAAGTGGAGGAATGGATACGTTTATCTATGACGGCCTCAATCGCCTCATAGCCGCTAATGTAAATGATGTTGAAGCGACGTATACCTACAAAGCAGACGGATTGCGTATATCGAAGACAGTGGATGGGATTACCACTAAGCATATCTGGAATGGTAACAAGATTAGTATTGAGCTTAACGCAAGCGATGCTGTTATTGCTAAGTACATACATGGGCTTAACCTTATTGCCGCTGAGAGTAATGGTTTTAGAACGTATTATCTCTTTGATGCTCATGGAGACGTAACCCATCTTACCGATAGCTTAGGAGCTGTTCTCAGGGCTTACCGCTATAACGCCTATGGAGTAGAGATTAACCCGAATCCTAATGATTCCAACCCATTTCGATATTGTGGCGAGTACTTTGATGAGGAAACAGGCAATTATTACCTCAGAGCTAGATATTATGACCCCAGAATTGGTAGATTCATTACTGAGGACCCAATCAGATATAGCCTTAACTGGTACACATACGCGAATAACAACCCTGTACTGTTCAATGACCCAACAGGACTATTTTTCAACAAAATCGCAAAGGCAGTATCAAATGCTGCGACAGCAGTAGTTAATACTGTATCCACAGCAGTGACGGCGACTGTTACAACAGTGGCAGCTGTTACCACAGCTGTTATAAATACAGCCGCTCCAGTTGTCGCGAGTGCAGTAACAAATGCTACCAATGCTGTTTCAGCTGTTTTAGAGCCAGTTGTGGCTCCTATTTTAAATGCAATTATGGATATAGCAGGTCCAGCTGCTTTAGTTTCTACAGACCCATACATAGCAGCATCTAGCAATTATAAGCCTCGTGAGGTCTACTCAGGTGATGGAAAAGTACGTTCAGATAGTCTGTTTGTCACAATAACTGCCATAGGTGGGATTACTCTTGCAATAGGTAGAATTGTCGATAGCCAAGGAAATTCGGGGTTTTGTTTTTCGCCTAGCATAAACATGGGTACACCAATGTATGCAATAGGTCACAAAACAACAGAAGTAAGTGCTGCCTCTATTGACGATATCAGAGGATGGGGTGGAGAAGTAGGAGCAACAATAATTTTGGGCGGTGATTTTGTGTTCACAATTGGAGATGAGCCACAAAACAGGGGTTATGCAGTTTCTACCGGTGCTGGTATTCCCCTTGATGTTCATGCAAACTTTACATATACATGGCTGTTTTTCACTAGCTATTGTGAGTAATAGGTGTTAGGAGTCTTTTGGATGAGAGAAATAAGAAATACACTACTAGTTGGGGGCTCAATGCATGTTGGAGTGTTCTTAGTGTTAATAATATACAAGGTGTTTTCTTGGCATGGATTTCTAGCACAAGATGTCCACCTATGGCGAATACTTATTTTTGTTTTGTTGGCCATAACATCTTTTTCATTTATGTTGTTGTTTATGTCTTCTTTAGAACGAAAACTTAATAGCATCGACTCATCTGTTCACGATGTTGTGTTTGAAAATGGTTTCTTTGATTACAACAGTTTCTCGCCACTACGTTTTGCGTTTAGCAAAAAAAGTGAAAACAATGATATTAACGATGCCAAAACTTATGCTAAGCGATACTATTTTTTGCAGTCCTTTTGTTTTATCTATCTATGGATATTGTTTTAATTGTAAAACAACATGTCAATTCAGCGCTTAAACAAATCTGAATGTACAAAAGAGGGAGGCATTCAACGATGTTTTGTCAAAAATGCGGAGTACAACAATCTGTTGAAGCTAAGTATTGCTTAAATTGCGGCATAAGCTACCATCAAGCACAGCCAACATATATCAGGGAAAATGTTGTTAGTTCTTTATGCTATTTGTTTGGATGGGTAACAGGGCTAATTTTCTTTTTTGCTTATCCATCTAATAAAACTATACGTTTCCATGCTTTGCAATCTATCTTGCTACAAATTGTGACCACCCCATTTATTGTTGTGATGGTCGCTGTAATATTCTTAAGTATCGTGGGGGTTATTGATATTGCCTATATGTTGTTTTTCATCATTGGTCTCTCACACAACTTGCTTTTACAGATATTGTTTATTGTGTTGATGGTAGTTGCATACAAAGGTAAAAGATGGCGACTTCCAATTATTGGCAACGTAGCTGATAATCTTAATTAGGTGCTACAGACATTTTCTCATTGATTATGACAACGATCATTGATTCTCTTCATTATTCTTCTTCCGTATTCACTCCATGACTATTTTGGGGGAGGGAGAGTCAAAAAATACCAGTCCGAATATCCCAAAGCAGGCATGTTATTCGTACGTAGAATAAAGTAATATTTTTCGGACTGAAAAAAGGGACTTTTAGGGCAATTTTTTGGTTTTATTTTTTCGTCCAAGAAACTATAGTTTGGCGGAGTTTGCATAATGGTCCTGAAGCGATTAATATTTGATTACTTTTACGCTTTATTCAAACTTGAGCGAATCAGTCACCTTAATGTTCGCAGCATACAAGCTAGGAATAATGCAACATATGATTACTTGAATTACCCCGACAAATACTGGCAGTGCCAATTGTGTTAGTGGAACAGAAACAATAAATGACATGTAAAGATGTGTTGTCAAATAGCTTTCCATAAGTTTGCATACAAAGAAGCTCGTACATACGGCAATCACAGAAACTATAAAGGCAATTATCACCATTTCAAACACAAATTGAAATGCGATGTCTAGCTTGCTAGCTCCAAAGGCTTTTCTTACTCCGATTTCTGGAATACGTTCCTTAACAGAGAAGAAAATTATACTCATTATACTTATACCAGATATTACGCAGAGCAAAAATGTCGCGACACTTATTATTAGTTTAATTTCTGAAAGTTCTTTTCTTAATTCATCTAAGCGTATATCTTTGTTTGTGAAATTATAAGTAATGCCGCGCGTAGCATTTACGTTGATGACTGATGTCATCCTCGCTGTGAATTCCTCATAATCTCTGCTTTGTTCAAATGTATAAATGTAGTATCTAGTTTTATCTTCATCATAATGTGTGTTTAGAGTAGTAATTGGGATATATACGGATGTTTCCACATTGATGTTATCACTGCTTTTATTAAGCTCGCGTCTTAGCATCAATTCTCGAGTTTCTGATACAAATGAATTTTTTACCACACCAATGACTTCAACCATCAAATTATTTGAGATAAAGTCTGAACCACCGACTGCTATACCGTTTGACCCAACAGAGAGTGTTATGGATTGTCCGAGGCTATCTCCATAAGGGAATAGCAACTTTTCAGTTAGTTCATCAATAACAACTACCAAGGCACTAGATTGCACATCAAGCTGAGATATGGTTCTGCCTCTAACTAACTGTGTGTTGACTGGCAACATAGTGTTGTTATCTGTTACTATCGGCACTAAGGAATTCATACTTGATACACCATGCACTCTCGCAAAGACATTCAAATATTGCTCTTGGTTAATTGGTACCGATAGGATGGTCTTTTTCTGCGATAATAATAATTCCTCAATCGAAATTACATTTGTTATTTTTGATATTTCGTTTTTAACTATTACTGGATCGTGGCTTGACGTCACAACTACTGTGTTGTCTTTTATTTCCAAAACGACTTTTGTAAGCCCTGAGTAATAAGAATTAGTAACTATTGTTCCAGCAGAAAACAAAAAAACCGCAACAAATACCCCTATTGAAGTTAATGTTAGCCTAATCTTATTGTTAGTTGACATGAGCAATATATGCTTGAAATAGAAAAGCCATTTAGATTTTTTTAGCACGGCATTAGAACTCCTCTGTCCAAGATATACGTACTATTTGCGCCAAATGAAAGGTGTTTGTTATGCGTAACGATAATTATTGCTGTACCATACTGTGATATATCCTGAAAAGCGTCTATCACCAATTGCGCGTTCGCTTCATCTAAATTACCAGTAGGTTCATCTGCAATAACTAATTTTGGGCTTTTGATTATCGCCCGTGCAATGGCAACACGTTGTCGTTCTCCACCCGAGAGAAGAGCCGCCTTTCTATCTTTTAGGCGTGATATATTGAGCCTATTTAAAACCAAATCTAGTCTATTCAGAACAATCTTATCTATATGCAAATCGCTGTACAAAAACGGCATCAAGATGTTTTCCTCAACACTCAATGATTCTATCAGGCAGTAAGCTTGAAAAACAAAGCCAATGTCCATAGCACGATGTCGGTAATACGAATTCAATTTAGTGCGTTTAATATTAACTCCATCGAATATATATTCACCATCAGAGAAATTATCCAACAACCCTACAATGTTAAGGAAAGTACTTTTGCCACATCCGGAGGCCCCAACGATAGTAGAAATCTCGCCTGCGCCAATACTGAAGTCTATATTGACTAAGACGTTTCTTGTCCCATCGTAAGTCTTCCGTATATGCGACATTTGGATAAGTTTAGCCATTTTGCAGTTTTTCCCTTATTGCATTTCCCATATTGTCTATTATTTCCACTACTATAGTGTCACCTTCCTTAACACCAGATAGTAATTCAACATAGTCCCACATCTTTCCATTTTCCTCAACCGAAAACCTTTGTCCTACTGTAACTTCTACTCGTCTAGTCTTTGAGCTGCCAGTTGGTCCATCAAGAACATTAGCATAATACCTTCCACCATCTTGATAGATAGCCTCTTCTAGCGTGTAGAAAGCCATATTTTGCACTTCCAAGATAAACACTACTTTGACATCTGTTCCTGGGAGTATGTTAATAGGAATATCTACCTTTACAGGAATCTTACCTTGAGATACTTCCCATCCTATTGTGAGTATTTTAGATTCATATTCCCTGCCTTCATAAATTACCTTAACATTCGTATCATAATTGATCTTTTTATATTTATTTGTATCAATTTGGGCTATGGTGTATAACGAGTCGTAGTTTAGAAGAGTTATTAAAATATTTTTTGCTGGGTATGTTTGATCACTAGTTATATCGACAATAAGAGCATTAAAGTCAACTGATACTACCTCTCCGTCATACATATAGATAGGGTCACTAGGCGAAACGGTATCACCTTTTGCTTTTAAGATTTCAAAATTGGAATCTGTAACATTAACCACCTTTATTTCTTCCATATAGACACTGGGAGCGCCAGAAACGACCCGTGTATTTATTTCATATGTATGAACAACTTCTCCTTTAATCACTGGATAATAAACCTGAGTAGTGGGAACACTACTACTCAAAGCTTTTTTTGAACTTTTAAAAATATCAGGGTTGTTAAGATAAACAACTCCGAAAATCATTCCTGCAAAGAGTAATACTAAAATCGCTATTAGTCCTATTTGGCGCTTCATAAACTCCCCATCCTCCTTTTTATAAATTAGGCTTTACTAGCTGAGTTGTTACGCATTAAGTCAATAACATTTCTAGCATCATCGTTATTTGAAACACTTTGGCTAACTAAGCCGGTTGTAACACTTCTAACTATTGTGCTTCCGCTAACAGAATACGACAACTGGGCATCGCAATATACACTATCATATGATGTGGAAGTGCCATTATCTTTAAAACCTAAATAGCATCTCTGCAATGCGATATGGGAACCAGCATCAACTGTTAGAGGCAAAACATCTGCCAATTGTCCTCTGGTTTCACCATTTACCACGACTGTTGCCTCTTTTACATAAAGAAAATCGCTAAAAGAAAAACCTGTAATAGTAACTGCAGTTTCAGTGTGATATTCAAAAAAGAATCTGGTTGTTTCATATGAACGCGTGGAAATAAGCGAAGTATGACTTCTAAACTGCACGAAAGGTTCCGAATCAGCCTGTTTCAAGCTGTGCTCGATAGGAGTTGAGAATGTAAAAGATTTTTCTTCGCCATCAATTCTAAGAGTTACTTTTTTTATAATCACCTTTTCTGCATTGCTATGACATACGAATCCTAGTAATCTTATATAGTAGCCGTTGTGCTTCATGGATTTTAGAGAATCAAAAGTGTCGTCCCTAAACTGTGTTGAAACTGCATGAGTATTTTCACCATGGAAAGCAACAAACTCGATACTAGTGTTACTACTTGGAGTTATCAAGTTTAAATTGAATCCAAAATCGGCGGTACCATGCCGATTATATTTGAGTAAATCTACTCCGACAATGATGTCTAGGTCTGTTCGAGCGCAGCCAGAAAAAAGAGTACTGACAAGAGAAAAAAGAGCAATAAACACGCATAAAATCTTTTTCAAAAGATTAAACCTCCTGTTACCTTCAAATCCTTTTTAGTTTTTGTTTGTCACTTGATTGATGGTTGGTATATAACAATTTGGGAGATTGTGCAACAGTCAAGCATTATCTTCTAATACTGTACGGGACTGGCTAGCCCCGTACAGTATTGTTGTTGAGTGCTTCTGCTAGTAACGACTTATACAATTTTGAGGTTACATCACTAACAAGTTGAGCGCCCATTAATCAACTCTCTTTGCTATTATAGACCCCAAATCTGAAAGCCAAAGTGAGTGTTGGCGGTAGGATTATATAGTGTTGCCACGAATGAATCACCTTCTGGTAGATTTCCATTTGATGATCCTAGATAGGTATTACCTTCATACTTATCATATCTAAGCCTATCGAAATTATAGCAAATAGACATTTTATACCACCCTGAATCAGAATTAGATGGTATTACAGAGCCAACCGAACCAGAAGCGGCGACTTGCAAACCTGTCGTATATGTTTGACTAAAACCTTGCTCTATAGTCATAGTCACTAAACCTGAGTCTATAGTTCCGCCAGTATTTGTGCTGAACGTGAAAGCAGATTCTGTTGTATAGGTTTGCGCAACTGAGTAAGTAAGTGACTTGTCTCCAGTATTTTTGGAATGGTGTATTGCTATACAAACATCTAGCGGGAACATAACGTACCACCACGCATCACTTTTCCAAATTTCGTACGTGTAAGTAGTCCCAAAAATTCCAGACCCTAAAAGCCCTCCTTCCTTGCGAGTAATAGTTTTACCTGTGTTATAGAATCCTGCACTAGTGACTGTAGGCGACATAATCGCAAAAACCAATACGACCGTACAAATTGCTACCAAGGCTCTCCTTAATTGTTTCATCACGAACCTCCTTTTTACTATTAATTAGAATTCCACTGCTTACACTAATCTACCATATTCATTGGAGTCACCTCCTTGCGTCCATGTCCCATTGAGGATCATGGCTCGCCTTATTTAGCATATTCTGCCTCTCACTAATTACCGCTAAAGAAATATAGTCGATCCCATTCATTACCAGCATTGTAGCTCCTAAGTCCAGTGAGGAGTCAATAGGGTATGCTCAGGCGTGAGGCTAAAATTGCTCCACGCCTAAAACTCTGCACTTAAGTGCAGAGTTTGCTCTTGCTTTTACGCATGAAGTGTTGTAAACTGCTCTTACAAAGGAGGAAAAGTTCTATGATAAAAAAGAAGAAAAACTACTTGCTGTCTATTAGCCAATTCGCCAAACTCTCCAAGTTGTCCGTCTCTACATTAGTCTACTATGACCGGACAGGCATTTTATCCCCGATTCATATAAGTGAAAACGGTTATCGCTATTATCATATTGAGCAAGCCGTAGCTGTTAACTTAATCCGCACATTTCAGGCTTTCGGGATACAATTAGACGAGATCAAGAGAATAAAAGACAGCCTGACTCCTCAAATTGCGTGCGAATTATTTGAGCTTCATATTTCGAAATTTGATGAAAAGATTGAAGAGTTAGTACGTATTCAAAACCTCTTACGTTCATTTCAGCAGTCAATCCAAAACGCTATGAATGTTGATGAGGAAACAATCACCATTCAAGAACTCCCGGCAAAAGCCATAGTTATCGGCGACTTAAATGATTACAGCAAGGGAAGAACTCTTTTTGATGCCTTATATGATTTCCACATTAGCATGGAGAAGAAACTCCATAGCGTAGACATGCACCATGCTATTCGTGGTATCTATACACAGGAACAAATCAAACGAAAGCAGTGGCATTTACCTGAAAGGTTTTACTTTAACAATCCTGCAGGTCGCGACAGAAGACCGGGTGGGCTTTACGCAGTTGGATATTCACGTGGCAATTATGGCGAGGTTGACGATATATATGATCGCATGCTTGATTTCATAAGTAAAAATGGTTATGAAATATGCGGTGATGCCTACAAGGAGTATCCGCATAATGAACTCTGTACGCCTAGCAAAGAGAAATACCTAATACGCATATTGATTAACGTCAGGAAGAAATCAGAAAAACAAAAAGGGAAGAAAGCCAAAAAATCTAAAGCGGTGTCGTCAGAGTAACTAATACTACAATAGATAGGATCTAAGCTTATGAAATTCGGACTTGCCAGAGTCAGTACTGACAAACAAGATACAGCTATGCAAATAGACGCCTTAACCAAATACGGCGTAGATGAAATAGTCGAGGAAAAGGTAACCGGAACCGGTACCAGAAAGAAGCGCCCTGTACTGGATGAGTTATTGGGAAGACTTAGAACCGGGGACACCTTCGTTGTTTATAACCTTAGAAGACTTGGCAGACGAGCTGTTCCCTTAATGATGCTTCTGGAAGAGTTTCAAGAGAAGGGGATAGAGTTTGTCAGCCTAACTGAAAACATCGATACCACAACCCCTATGGGAAAAGCTGTTGCCGGTATATTATGCATATTCGCTCAGATGGACAGGGATATTATCGTTAGTAACGTGAGAGCGGGTTTGGATGCGGCCAGAGCCAGGGGAAGGGTTGGGGGAAGACCACCGCTTAAGAAAGCTAAAGTAGAACTGGCAATGAAGATGTACTTCTCCAAGGAGTATTCCATTCGTGAAATAATGGAAGCATCCGGAATAGGAAGATCCGCTATCTTTGAGTACGCCAAGGTTTACAAAAAGGAATATGCACCAGACGAAGGATGCCAGCAATAAGGCGTCAAAGCGGAATGTGATTAAAAAAGAGCAAAAACAGAGAAATTCGCCTTCAAAAAGCAGATAAAAGGGTATTTACAGCGCGAATCGCAAAAAACGACGCGCTACAATGGCAAAAGAGCCTCCGGAAATTATTAAGCCGACAGTTAACATAGAGGTTATCACGCCTGTTGGCGCCTAGACAATAGAAAATCTCTCCATTGCACATACGCATATACCAATAGTCGCATACAACTATATGCATACTAATATGCGTATGCGACTATGCGCATGTTGATATGTACATGTTCATGTTTAGGGAAGATAACTACCGCTCTCTTTCTTGAGATTCTTTACTCTCGGCAGCGCGCTTCCTCTTATCCTTGGCCACCTTCTTCTTAGCAGCACTTATGCGCTCACTTAAAGGCGCTCTCTTTAGCTCATCCGGAG
>Ga0209737_10000320_pt1 | contig 41973 bp, 38 predicted proteins | sample TergutCu122P3_FD_187284 | JGI IMG/M metagenome (GOLD analysis project Ga0209737, IMG submission 187284) | Cubitermes ugandensis P3 segment gut microbial communities from Kakamega Forest, Kenya - Cu122 P3 (SPAdes) (version 2) | ecosystem: Host-associated > Arthropoda: Insects > Digestive system...
ATCAGCCCCCCCTCGTTCGACAAGCAATACGTGCGCGACTATCTGGAGACCCTCGACTGGAACAAGAAAGCTCCCGCACCCCGCCTGCCGAAAGAAGTCATCGAACGCACCGCCGCCAAGTACCGCGAGGCTTATACGAGGCTGACCGGCGCCGAAGCCATGTAATCACAACGTAAAGCCTCCCTCCGGCCCTTCGGGCCACCTCCCTCTCGAGGGAGGCTTAAAGTCAGCGCGCCTTCGGCGCGATCGTTATCCCTCCACCATCCTCTCGAAATGTCTCCCTCTGCCCAAACCAACCCCCTGCTCGATTTCTCGGGCCTGCCCCGGTTCGACGACATTCGCCCGGAACACGTCACCCCCGCAATCCGCCATCTACTCACCGAATACGGCGCGCTGATCGAGCAACTCACCACCGACGTCGCACCGCCGACCTGGGACGGATTCATCGTGCCGATGTTCGAAACCGGCGAGCGCCTGGGGCGCGCCTGGGGCATCGTCGGCCACCTGCATGGCGTGCTGGATACGCCGCCCTGGCGTGAGGCATATAACGCCATGTTGCCGGAAGTTGCAGGCTTCTACGCCGAACTGGGTCAGAACATCGCTCTTTTTCGCAAGTACAAGGCGCTTGCAGAAAGTCCGGAATACGCTGCATTGAATCCGGTGCGCCGCCGCATCATCGACCGCGAAATCCGCGATTTCCGTCTTTCGGGCGCAGAACTGCCGGAAGAAATCAAACCGCGCTTCAAGGCGATACAGGAAGAGCTTTCCGGGCTGGCCGCAAAATTCTCCGAAAACCTGCTCGACGCCACCAACGCATACGCCGAATGGATCACCGTTGAGGAAGGACTTGCGGGCATCCCTCTTGACGCCTGCGCCGCCGCCCGCGCAGCGGCGGAAAAGGACGGCAGGCCCGGCTGGAAATTCACCCTGCAACACCCTTCCTGGCTGCCGGTCATGCAATACGCCGACGATCGCGCCCTGCGCGCGCGCATGTACCGCGCCAACGCCACCCGCGCTTCGGAGTTCACCGATACCAATGACGCAAAATGGGATAACAGCCCGTTGATTGGCCGCATTCTCGCCCTGCGCTCCGAAGAAGCGGCATTGCTCGGCTACCGCAATTACGCCGAAGTCTCGCTCGTCCCGAAAATGGCGGATTCTCCCGCACAGGCGCTCGCTTTCCTGCGCGAACTCGGCGCAAAGGCGAAACCCTTCGCCGAACGCGACCTTGCCGAACTGAAAACCTTCGCCCGCGAAGAACTCGGACTCGATCCGCTGGAACCCTGGGACATTGCCTGGGCTTCCGAAAAACTGCGAATGAGCCGCTACGCCTACTCCGATCAGGAGGTCAAACAATACTTTCCCGAACCCCGCGTACTCGACGGCCTTTTTGCCGTCATTCGCCGACTTTACGGCGTCGAGATCACCGCCGACGAAGCGCCCGTCTGGGATGAAAACGTCCGCTTTTTCCGCATTGAAAAAAACGGCGAACTGATCGGCCAGTTCTATCTCGATCTGTACGCGCGCGACACCAAGCGCGGCGGCGCCTGGATGGATTCCGCCCGCAGCCGCAGCCGACATCCGGACGACAGTCTCACCACGCCCGTCGCCTGGCTCGTGTGCAACTTTCCCGGCCCCGTCGATGGCAAACCGGCCACCTTCTCACACGACGATGTCCTCACCCTCTTCCACGAAACCGGCCACGGCCTGCACCACCTGCTGACCTGCGCCGACGAACTGGCCGTTTCCGGCATCAACGGCGTGGAATGGGATGCCGTCGAACTTCCCAGTCAGTTCATGGAAAATTTCTGCTGGGAATGGGACGTGCTCTCGATGATGACCGCGCACGTCGACACCTCAGAGCCGCTCCCGCGCGCGCTCTACGACAAAATGATCGCCGCGCGCAATTTCCAGAGCGGCATGCAGACCGTTCGCCAGATCGAACTCGCCCTGTTCGACCTGCTCCTGCACTGCGAAGCGAGAGGCACGGGCGATGTACCCATCGCGCAGGTGCTGGCGCTCCTCGATGAAGTCCGGCGCGAAGTCGCCGTACTCTTTCCCCCGCCCTGGCATCGCTTCCCGCACAGCTTTGCGCACATCTTCGCGGGCGGCTACGCAGCGGGCTATTACAGCTACAAATGGGCCGAAGTGCTTTCCGCCGACGCCTTTGCGGCGTTCGAGGAAGCTGCGGAAGAAGGTTCCAGCAAACGGTGCAGCCTGCTCGACCCCGAAACCGGCGAGCGTTTCTGGCGCGAAATACTCGCCGTCGGCAGCAGCCGCCCCGCCATCGAATCCTTCATCGCCTTCCGGGGCCGCGCACCCTCAGTGGATGCGCTGTTGCGGCATAGCGGGATGACGGATGCGCAGGGGCCCAGTCAGTAGTGCTCGGGCTTGATTTTGGCGAGCAGCCGTTATAACATTAAGTTGTAACAACTGAGGCGAGGAAGAAATCATGCAAAAAGTGTTTTACACGCGCCAGTTCATGGCCGGAAACTCGCCTGCTGTCCGCATCCCAATGGACATGGCTTTCCCGAACAAAACGGACCTGGTAGTCATTCGTGAGGGAGACAGGATTATTGTCGAGCCACAGGCGGAGACGTTAGAGGGCATTCCGGCGCTGTTTGCAAAAATAGGCAAACGCCATAATCGCAAGCGCCCGGAATTTATCGAGGCCGACCGGAAATGGTAAAGCTCAGATATCTCCTGGATACCAACATCTGCATTTACCTGATGGAAGAACGCCCTGCGGAAGTGATTGCAAGGTTTGCAAAATGCAAAATGGGCGAGGTCGCCTTGAGTTCAATCACTTGGGCAGAGCTTTGTTGCGGGCTGGACACCTACAACGAGAAAGATGACATGGTGGCTCTGTTCGGAAGGCTTTCCCCACGGGAATTTGATATGAAAGCCGCTGAAATTTTCGGCAGGCTTTCACAGCAATTCCCAAACAGGAAAAACAGCTTCGACAGGATGATTGCCGCCCATGCGATTAGCCTGGGTGTAACCCTTGTTACAAACAACACAGCCGATTTTGAAATATATAAAGAGGCAGGGTTGCGTGTTGAGAATTGGGCGAGCTGACTGCGCTGTTGCGGCATAGTGCGCTGTTGCGGCATAGCGGGATAACTTAACCCACGATGCATTGGGCCTCACCCTCTCCGCGCCGCTCGATACGGCCGATGCGGTAGACGGTCTCTCCCGCCCCGGCGAGCTTGGCGGCAACCGCACCGGCATCGGCCTCGGACACGACCACCGCCATGCCGATGCCGCAATTGAAGACCCGGAACATTTCCTGATCCGCGACCTGCCCGGCTTCCTGCAACCACTGAAACAGGGGCGGCAGCGTCCAACTGCGGGCGTCGATTCGCGCAACGAGTTCTTCGCCCAGAATGCGCGGCACATTCTCGGTGAGGCCGCCGCCGGTGATGTGGGCCAGACCCTTCACCGCGCCGGGCAGTTCGCGAAAAACCTGGAGCAACGGCTTGACGTAGATGCGGGTCGGCTCCATCAATGCGTCTCCCAGAGGACGCCCGTGAAAATCGCCGCCAAGGTCGGCCTTGCTCACCTCGACGATCTTGCGGATCAGCGAATAGCCGTTGGAATGCGCGCCACTGGAAGCGAGTCCCAGCACCACATCGCCCGGCATGATGCGTGTGCCGTCGATGATGTCGCTCTTCTCCACCGCGCCGACGACGAAACCGGCAAGATCGTACTCCCCGTCCGGGTACATGCCGGGCATCTCGGCGGTCTCGCCGCCAATCAGTGCACAACCCGCGAGTTCACAGCCACGGGCAATGCCCTGCACCACGGTGGCGGCCGTGTCGACATCGAGCTTGCCGCAGGCGAAATAATCGAGGAAGAACAGCGGTTCGGCCCCCTGCACCAGAATGTCGTTGACGCTCATTGCCACGAGATCCTGTCCCACGGTGTCGTGCCGGTCGAGCATGAACGCCAGCTTGAGCTTGGTTCCCACGCCGTCGGTTCCGGAGACGAGCACCGGCTCACGATATTTCTCCGATAGCCTGAACAACGCGCCGAAGCCGCCGATGCCGCCCATCACTTCGGGGCGCATCGTCTTTTTGGCGAAGGGCTTGATCCGATCGACCAGCGCATCGCCCGCGTCGATATCGACCCCGGCATCGCGGTAGGAAAGCGGGGATTGGGAAGAAGAATATTGCGTGCTCAAGGCCGTTCCTCTGGCAATTCAACAAATTTTGGGGAGACGGCGCTTGAGACTGCGCCGCCAAGTGGCTACATTGGAGGACTTTTCTACGGACCGTTCAAAAAACGACCCGGGAACCGAAGCCAGGAATCTTACTTGAACATGCGTCAAGCGCAATCCCCGCCATTGACGGCGAGACCACTCAAAATGCTTCCTCTCCGCCCTCTTCACCTGCAAACCGCCGCCTGGACAGGCATTGCGCTTGCGCTGGCCGCCCTGCTCTGGTTGCTCGCGCCGATCCTGACGCCGTTCGTGCTGGGCGCCATATTCGCCTACCTGTGCAATCCGGCGGTCAACGCCCTGGTTCGCTTGCGGCTGCCGCGCACGGTAGCGGTGCTGCTGACCATGACAGGGCTGCTCCTCTCGCTCATCGCGCTTGCGTTCGTGCTGCTGCCGATGCTCTACCACAAGGCGGTGATGCTGGCGCAAAGGCTCCCCGGCCTGATCGTTCTGTTCAACGAAAACGTATCCCCCACGCTCAGCGAGCATTTCGGCATGCAGTTCCAGCTCGATGTGGCGCAGTTCCGTGCGTGGCTCGGCCAGTTTTTCGACAACGCGCAGGAACTGCTTCCCGTTCTGCTCGGCCACATCGGTCACAGAGGCATGGTCATTGCCGCAATGGTCGCCCACCTGGTGCTGGTTCCCTTCGTCATCTTCTATCTACTCCAGGAGGGGCCGCGCATCATCGAGGGTTTCTCACGGCTGCTGCCGCGCCCCTGGCTGCCGCGCGCGCAGCGGATCACGGCCGATATCGATCACATGCTGGCGCAGTTCCTGCGAGGCCAGGGGACGGTCATGCTGCTGCTGGCCGTGTATTACAGCGTGGGACTGTGGCTGGCCGGGCTCGATTTCGCGCTGCCGGTCGGCGTGCTCACGGGCCTTTTGATCTTTATTCCCTATGTCGGCTTTGGCAGCGGGTTGATACTGGCCCTGGTCGCCGCGCTGCTTCAGGGCGGCAGTGGCTGGGAGCCGCTCATCGGCGTGGCCGTCGTCTATGGCATCGGCCAGTTGATCGAGAGTTTCGCCCTCACACCATATATCGTCGGCGAACGCATCGGGCTGCATCCGCTGGCGGTGATCTTTGCCTTGCTGGCCTTCGGTCAGTTGTTCGGTTTTGTCGGCATACTCGTCGCCCTGCCCGCCAGCGCGGCGCTTCTCGTGGGGCTGCGCGAAGTGGCCTCGGCATGGCTTGCCAGCCCCGTCTACCTCGGCGATGAGGCCGATCCGCCCGAAAACACGGCAACACCCCGCGATAACGCCACCGAGACCGGGAACGTAGCGTGAAACAACTCATTCTCGATCTGCACCCAGACCGCCAGCCAACGCTGGAAAATTTTGTTCCCGGCAGCAACGCCGAACTGCTGGAGAGTCTCGCCCGACTTGCCGCCACCGGGCAGACGCTCGGCAAGCATCTCTACCTGTGGGGAAGCTCCGGCAGCGGACGCAGCCACCTGCTCCGGGCCACCGTCGCGCGCGCGCGCGATGAAGGCCGCCCGGCATCCTTCTTGAACGCGGAAGAAATCACCGATCGCCTGCCCGAAGACGCCTTGCTGGCGATCGACGACGTCGACCGGCTCTCTGGCGAAGCCCAGATCGCGCTCTTCAACGCATTCAACCGCGCACGCGGTAACGCCCAATCCCTGCTGCTCTCCGGCCCTGCCGCGCCCAGAGGACTCACGCTGCGCGAAGACCTGCGCACCCGCATCGGTCAAAGCCTGATCTTTGAAGTCCACCCGCTCGACGATGCCACCCGGGAATCCATCCTGCACTCGCTCGCGCAGCGGCGCGGGTTGCGACTGTCCGGGGAAGTGGCAAGCTATCTGCTGACTCACGCCCGCCGCGATCCGCCGGGCATGGCGGCAGCGCTCGATGCGCTCGATGTCGCCTCACTCGAACACAAACGCCCGGTCACATTACCGCTTCTGCGCGAACTCATGCAGCAAGGGCTGCGTATCTGACATAAACTTTGCTCAAACCGCTATGAACCTCGTTCTTTTCGACCTCGACAACACCTTGATAGCAGGCGACTCCGATGTTGCCTGGACGCAATTTCTGATCGAAAAAAATGTGCTCGATGCAAGCGAACAGGAAACACGCAATCTCGCTTTTTACGAGCAATACAAGGCGGGCACGCTGGATATTCACGAGTTTCTCGACTTTCAGCTTGCCCCGCTCGCCCAGCATCCGCGCGCGCAACTCGATGCCTGGCGCGACGAATTCATGACTCGGTGCATTCGCCCGATGATCTCCCATGTCGCGCGGGCGCTTGTCGACAAGCACCAGCAGGAAGACGCGCTCATCGCGCTGGTGACCGCCACCAACAGTTTCATTACCTGGCCGATTGCGCGCGAATTCGGCATCGAGCATCTCATCGCGACCATCCCGGCGCAGGAAAACAACGTTTTCACCGGAAAACCGCGAGGAATTCCCGCGTTCAAGGCCGGCAAGATCGCGCGGGTCGAAGCCTGGCTGGAATCGCTGGGTCTCAATTTCGACTACTTCAACCAAAGCTGGTTCTACAGCGACTCCCACAACGATCTGCCGCTCCTGCAACAGGTCACCCACCCGGTCGCCGTCGATCCGGATGAAATCCTGCGTGCAACCGCACATGAATATGGTTGGGAAATTCTGACACTGCACAGGTCAATGTGAAAACGCACCCGCGCGAACTACCTTTTCCAGCTCCGTATTGCGCATAATCCGTTTGCACTCAAAATCCGGCAAAAAAACATGTACTGCACTTCTTGTGGTTCCAACCTGGGAACGTGGAACAAAAGATCCTGCCCACGCTGCGGCTCACCATTGCGTTCATCGGATTCCGATACGCAGAACACCCCGGGATCGGGAAGCACAACCCCGCCTTCGCCCGCATCCTCGACCTCCCCCGCGTCCGCGCCTACCCAGAAACGCAACGGGATTCTCTGGCTGCTCGGTGGCCTTGGCGTTTTCGCAGTGCTCGTGGCCGCAATATGGTGGGCAATGGGACCCGCGCCTTTTGATCCTCCCGCTCCGCCTCCTTCACCCCCATGGTCGCACCCTCCACAACCGCCGGCGGAGCCGCCACAGCAACCGGAAGAACCACCACCGGTAGAACCCCCGCTGCAACCAGAGGAACCACCGCCGACAGAACCCCCGTCACAACCGGAGGAACCACCGCCGGTAGAACCTCCGCCGCAACCAGAGGAACCGCCACTGGTAGAGCCTCCGCAGCCGCCGACAGGCTCCACGCAGCCGCCGGAGGAACCCCTGCGGCCCCCGCCCTCTCCGCCCAAAACCATGTCGCCGTCCAAACTTTCCGCCTTGCGCGGGGAATTGAGTCGGTGTGAAGACTTTCGTTGCACTAAACGAGCACAACAAAAGTATTGCGAAGGCTATTGGAACCGTATTGCCGAATGTAAATCAGCATTGTGATTACGCTGACCCTTTTCCGGACGCCTACGACGGAGGAATTCATGCGTCGCCCTGCCGAAAAATGCTGGCATAATAAGTTTTTGTGCAATTGCGCTCCCATGCGAGAACTCGGCATGCTGGGCGAGCGCTGGCTTAACGGCAGGTAACTCATGTTCTGCATCTCTTGCAATGCTGACATTGGAATACGATTCTCCAAATTTTGTCCGCATTGTGGCGTCCCGCTACAGGTCGCGCAGACGCCCACCGCCCCTGCGCCCGACATGCCAATTCCGGACGACGATTCGACCGTCCTGTTGCCTGCTCGCAAAGCAACGCCACAAGAGTCGGTCGAGACCATGCCAACTCCGGACGTCGACTCGGACGTTCTGATTCACGAAGCGGCCGAAATGCCACAAGATTCGGCCGATACCGGGCCAGTCCCGGACAACAGCCCAACCGTCCAGCTGCTCGCGCCCATGCCGATCGGGTCGATGCTTAAATCGGCTCCCATGCCGCCATTGCAGCCTACAACGAGCACATCCACCGCGACATCCAACACCAAGCACCGCAAGAAGAAACACAAAAAAGCGCGCGGTCGCGCAAAGCTTTTCGCACAAAAACCGCCAATCGAACCGTTCATTGGCACGGCTCAAAACGAACCCGTATCTCCTTTCAACAAGCCCGAGCCTCTCTTCACAGGCGAAACTTTCCCGACTTTCCCGACAGCTTCTCCGGAGAAGAACGACCGTATCGTGGTGGAACCGCCCTATCCCGGACCGTCTCCCATACCGACGCAGTTCGTCCGGGAAAGCATCCATCCAGGCATATTCGGTCTTGCCGCCATCATCCTGATTGTGTTTCTGGGCGGACTTGTGTGGTGGAACGCCAGTGAAACGGAATCTTTCCCGGAAGATATCGACGCGCCGCTGCAAGCGCTGACCTCTGAATCCATCCCTGAACCTATCCCCGATACCGAGTCTTCCCTGACCCTTTCCACGCCTGCTCCTCCGGTGGAAAGCTTGCCGGCATTCGATCCGGAGGAACAGGTATTGGAACAGGAAGCCGGATCAGGGTTGATGAACATCCCATCGTTACCAACGAACCAGCAGCAGGGACGACATAATCAATACAGCCCGGCCGAAATCAAGGATGAAGAGCCCCCTTCCATTTCCTCCCCGCTGCCCATGCCTGCCCCGCCCATGCCCTCCCCGGCGCGAAAGCAAACCATCGCCGCGCCGCCCGAGCTCATCGAGATGCCCACGCCTGCTGAAACAGCCCCGCGCGGCGAGACAGCCTCCACGCCTGCCCGGGCGCCTGTCGCGGCGAATCCACGCCCGGCCACTCCGCCCTGGCTTGAACAGATGCGCGATGACTTGTCGAATTGTCAGAGTTTTTTCTGCCGTGAAAGGGTGCGCAGGCAGTATTGCACGAGCCAGTGGGAAGCCCTGCCCGAATGCAGAAGCGCATCGCTTTGAACACGGGTCATGGCGCGATCCCCGAGATGACTGACGGGCTGAACGGGATGACCATCGAAATGAATGATAAATGCCGCATGAATCGCTTTCCTGGAGATCCGCATGAACCAAAACCTGTCTGAAGCGAAAATCTTCCACTCTGCCCTCACGCAAATCCCCAGGGCGCTGTACAACGAGAAGGCTTTGTTTGCCCTTCTCCTCACAGGCCTGCTGTCGGTGTCCCTGGTTTTTCTGGGTTTTTATCTGGGCGCCGCAATCGCCACCCTGTTCATCTTCCTAACCCTGTTGGTGGTATTACCCGCCGGGAGTTCCGTCGCCGGGCTGCTGCTCATGGATCAGGCGCGCGGGCAAACACCGCGCCCGCTTCGTAAAGCGGTATTCGACAGTATTCCCGCCTTTTTGCGCACGCTTGGCATCATGCTGATTGGTGTCTTGCTGATGGTGGTTTTTTATCTCTTCATCTGCCTGCTGCTTTTCGTGTGCAAGTTGCCCGCCATCGGCCCGGCGCTCTACGCCGTGCTTTTCCCGATAATGGTGATAATGGCCGGCCTGCTGTATTTCGGTCTCATGGCAGGACTGTCGATGGCCTGTCCCGCCGTCTGGAGCGGCGCGAGCATCCGTGAGGCTCTGGAGACGCTCTGGCAGATCACGACTACCCGCACCGTGGAATTGCTGCTCAACCTGCTCCTGCTTGCCATTCTCTTCGTCCTGGTTGAATTCATTCTGCTCAGCATCTTTTTCGTCGGCAGCCAGATCGTCCAGGGGGCATCGGCATCCATTCTGGGGACGAGCGCCTTTAGCCTTGCCCCAAATCCGGTCAACTTCCTTGCCGCGCTCTCCAGTTCAGACTACGCGCTTGCGACCATCTTCGGTTTCATGACGGGCCTGATGCTGTTCATGACCGCCCTCACCGCCATGGCCATGATGGGAATCAACCTGATTTACCTGCAAATCACGAATGATCTGCCTCCACGCAAGGCACGGGAGTCCGCGTTGAATCCCATGTCCAGGAACGCCAGCAGCGGGAAAGAGCCGGCGATCCAGAGCGCTCCGCAAGCGGGCAGTCATCCGGGCAGCGGCACGCCGGACATCCTGTCATCACTCCTTGCGGAAACGAAACCCGCCTCTACGGCAGCCACGGGAACGATCTGCCCCCGCTGCCGGGTAGCAGCCCAGCCAGGTGACTGCTTCTGTGGCGAATGTGGCAGCAGTCTCAAGAATTGAACCGTATCGAGACATCCCCGGCCAAAAGGCCGGGCCGAATCAAAATGTTTCGCTGTGTGGCAGGCGCGTATCAGGTAACATCACGCGCCTGATCCACTTTCCAAGAACACTTTTCAAATGATTCGCAAGTTGCTGCGCAAAGTCTTCAACTACCGCGTAGCGCCTTTTCCCGCTTCCGCCGAACCCGCTCGCATCCCTGTCAGCCAGCATGGCGTCCGCCGCGAACAAGTTTCTGCCGGAGCAGTCAAGGTCTGCGCCACACTTCAGGATCACGGCTACCAGGCTTACATCGTCGGCGGCGCAATCCGTGACCTGCTGAGCGGACACCCGCCCAAGGATCACGATGTCGCTACCAGCGCCACGCCCGAGGAAGTCCGGGCGCTTTTTCGTCGCTCGCGCATCATTGGCCGCCGGTTCAAGATCGTCCATGTCATGAACGGACAGGAAACCATCGAGGTTTCCACCTTCCGGGCCGATCAAACTGCCGAGACGGACAGACACGGACGGGTGCTCACCGACAACAGTTACGGCTCCCAGGCCGAAGATGCCATCCGGCGGGATTTCACCGTCAACGCCCTCTATTTCGACCCGCTCACCGAAACCATCGTCGACTACCACCACGGCGTCGCCGACCTGCAACAAAAAACGCTGCGCGTCATCGGAGAACCGAGAACCCGCTACCGTGAAGACCCCGTGCGCATGCTGCGCGCGGTACGTCTGGCGGCCAAACTTGGCCTCATCATCGACCCCGCCGCGCGCGCGCCGATTCGCGACATGGCCATGCTGCTCGAAAACGTGCCGACGGCGCGGCTCTTCGACGAAACCCTGAAACTGCTCATGTCGGGCAACGCCGTGCGCTGCATCAAGCAATTGCGCGAGGAAGGCTTGCACCACGGTCTTTTGCCGTTGCTCGACATCATTCTCGATCAACCTGTCGCTGAACGCTTCATCTGGCTGACGCTGGAAAACACCGACGCGCGGGTACGCGCGGACAAGCCCGTCTCGGTCGGTTTTCTTTTTGCCGCTCTGCTCTGGCCCGAAGTGTCGAGGAAATGGAAAGAACGGCAGGCCGCCGGAGAGCCGTCCTACCCGGTGCTTTTCGAGGCAATGGACGAAGTGCTCGCCACCCAGGCACAAAGACTGGCGATTACCCGCCGCATTGCCGGGGATATCAAGGAACTCTGGGGGCTGCAACCGCGTTTCGACAGACGCACGGGCCGGGCGCCGTACCGCCTGATCGAGCATCCGAAATTCCGCGCCGCCTGGGACTTCCTCCACCTGCGCTCGCAGGCGGGCGGCATTCCGGAAGAACTCCCCGCCTGGTGGGATCGCTTCGCCCATGCCGGTCATGCTGAACGCGAAGAATTGCTGCGTACCGTCTCGACCGACAGCGATAAACCCCGCAAACGTCGGCGGAGCCGCCGCAAGTCAGCCAAAGGCGGCGCGCCCGAATCTGCTCCCGAATCGTGAAAGCGATGCTCACGCGCGCCTTCATTGGCTTCGGCGCCAATCTCGGCGATCCTTTCGCCAGCATGTCTCACGCCCTGAAAGCGCTTGCAGCCTTGCCGGACACACGGATTACCGCCTGCTCCTCGTTTTACCGCAGCGCGCCACTGGGAGTCAGCAGCCCGCAGCCCGATTACATCAACGCTGTCATCGCCCTGGATACCGGCCTTTCAGCCCAGGCGCTGCTCGACGCCCTTCTCTCGATCGAGTCGGACGGCGGGCGTCGCCGCACCGCTGCGCTCGCGCCACGCCCCATCGATCTCGACCTGCTCCTGCACGGCGAGTCGGTGGTGCAATCCCCAACGCTGACCCTGCCCCATCCCCGCCTGCATCAGCGCGCTTTCGTGCTCCTGCCGCTGGCCGAAATTGCCCCTGCTCTTTCCATTCCCGGCCACGGGCCGGTGTCTTCGCTTCTCGAAAAAGTAAAAGACCAGCGCGTCGTCCGAGTACCGGACATTGATCCGAAAAATCATGCATCCAATGCCGAGCCTGCCGAATAGAATATAATGCAGCGCCATAGCCGTGACTGAAAGTCATATGAATTCATCAAACATCTGATCCACCAATCATCCCGGAAACGATAAATGAACAGGCTCCTTGTTGCACATACTCCGCTAGGCGGCCTCTGGTGGGCGACGAGTCTGGAAGGCATGGAGTCGCTCTCCGGTCTCTACACTTTCACGCTCGAACTCGAATCGAAACAGTCCGGCATCGACGGACAATCGCTGATCGGGGAGGTCTGCGCGGTTGAACTCGAAGCGCATCGCGGCGTAAAGCGTTATTTTTCCGGGCAAATCGTCAAGGCGTTGGCGTGCAGCAAAGAAGACAGGCACTGGAAATACAAACTCGTCATTGCGCCGAAACTCTGGCATGCCTCGCGCCGTTCCGACTTCAAGATTTGGCAGAACATGACCGTTCAGGCCATTACCGACGAAGTTTTGCAGAAAAACGCCATCAACTACGAATGGCGTCTGAAGAATAGCTACAAGAATTGGGAATATCTCGTCCAATATGGAGAAACCGACCTCAATTTTCTGTGTCGGCTATTTGAACACGAAGGCATCTATTACTGGTTCGAGCACGGCCCGAGCGGCGAGACGCTGATTCTGGGCGACCATCTGAGCACGCACGAACCGTTTGGCGGCTATGAAAGCATCCCGTTCTACTCTCCGGACGTATCGCGCCCCGACGAAGACCACTATTTCGACTGGAGTGCGGCGCGCGAACCTGAACCAGGCCGCTATCAGCACCGCGATTATGACTTCAAGCAACCCTCGAAGGATATGACGACAGAATTCGTCGATCCGAGAGGACATCTGTTCGACCAATACGAGATCTACGACTACCCGGGTCATTACATCGAACCGAATGATGGCACGGCCTATGCCACGGCGCGGCTCGAAGCCCTGCAAGCCGCGCAGCATGTCATCGAACTCAATGGACAGGTGCGCGGCGCGATTCCCGGCACGCGCTTTACGCTGGACAAACATCCGGTAAGTGCCTTGAACCGCGAATACATGATCACTCGCGCCAGATACAAGGCCGTCAACAGCGACTACGAAGGCGCGAGCAAGGGCGATAGCGCGCACTTCGAGGTAAAAATCGAAGCCCTTCCTGCCGACCGGCAATACCGCTGTCTGCTCAAAACCCCGAAACCGCGCACGCGCGGCCCAGAGACCGCCGTAGTCGTCGGCCCGGCGGGTTCTGAAATCCACACCGACGAATACGGCCGCGTGAAAGTGCACTTCCACTGGGATCGTTACGGCAAGAAGGACGGGGAAGATTCCTGCTGGATCCGTGTCTCGTACCCGTGGGCGGGATCGAACTTCGGCGGCATCCACATCCCGCGCGTCGGGCAGGAAGTCATCGTCGATTACGAGTACGGCGACCCGGATCGCCCGTTCATCACGGGGCGCGTCTATAACGCGCAACAGATGCCGCCGTGGGACTTGCCCGCAAACAAGACCCAATCCGGACTCATGAGCCGTACCAGTCCCGGCGGCGGCGTAGACAACACCAACGCCATTCGCTTCGAGGACGCCAAGGGCAAGGAAGAAATGTGGGTGCGCGCCGAACGCAACCGTAGACTGGAAGTCAAAAAAGACGAAACCACATGGATCGGCAACGACCGCAGGCAGGAAGTCATCGGCACGCATGTGGAGAAAGTCCACAAGGACATCGCGGTCAGCAGCAATGCCAACATCTCCCAAACCGCCGGAGGCGGCATCCTGCTCGAAGCAACGACGAAAATCACCCTCAAGGTCGGAGCCAGTTCCATCGAGATGAACGCCGACGGAACGATCAACATTTCCGGGCCCACGCGGGTAGACATCAACTGACGTAAAGAGAACAGGACCAACATGCCCTATCACATCAACGAAGGTCATTTCGACTTCGACAGTATCGACGACGGCAGCATCAACATTCTCGAAATCCCCCCGCACGAAGACGGTACGCCCCTGAGACTGGTCATCACCCGGGACAAACTCAAGGCTGGCGAAGACCTCAAGGCGTGCCTGACGCGCCAGATCCGTGAGCTCTCCAGGCGTCTGCCGGAATTCACTGAACTCAAGCGCGAATCCGGCTGGCTCGGCTCGGGGGAAGCCCTCTTCCCGGCCATCGTGCTCCATGTGCGATTCAAACAGGATGGCCGTCCGGTCTATCAGGCCCAGTGCATGGCTCAACTTCCCGACTCCAGACTGCTCATTCTCACGCTGACGGCCCCCCAGGCGTTCGACGCCAACCTGCGCAAGCGCTGGACGGATCTGCTGACCCGTTTCGTCCCCGCGCCTGCGCTCGTCCCGGACCAGACAGAAAACTGAAGCCATATGTGTCCGGCCGCCGCCCGCCTGAACGACCCTATCGCACACACTCCGCTGTGGGCGAGTATCGGCAAGATGGTCGGCGGCCTTCTGGTCGCAGCGGCGGTCGGCGCAGCAGTCGGCGCGGCGGTGGCAGTTACTATTGGTACGGGCGGACTGGGCGCGGTTGTCGCGGGCGCACTCATCAGTTCAGCCATCATGGCCCTTGGCGGCGACAGTCTGGTTGATGCCATCACTGGGCAGGTCGGCAAAGCCATCGATGCGATCTTTCCTGCCGCAGTGTGCGGAACCATTTCTGTAGTCTGTTCATTCAACGTCTTCATCAACGGCATTCCTGCCGCGCACGCGATTCCGGCCAATCTCGTGACCTGCGCCACGCACATCCCGCCCATGCCCTTCGTGGCCGAAGGCTCCGATAGCGTCTTCATCAATGCCATGCCCGCGCACCGGGTTGGCGACAGCAGCACCTGCGGTGCCAAAACTCACACCGGCTCGCCCAACGTATTCATCGGCGGCGGGATCGTCCAAATCGCCGAAGTCAGCCCCGAAGAGCCTGCCTGGCTTCAACCCCTTGGCACGGCCCTGGGCATTGCCACGGCGCTGTGCACGCGCAACTGGAAAGCCATTCCCGGCAAGATCGCCTGTCTGGGCGTCACGATGGGCATCAGCATGGCGGCCAGCGCGACTGTATCCGCTGCCATTGGGCATCCCGTCCACGCCGCCAGCGGCGCAAAGATTCTCGACGACAGCGAGGACACCGACTTCGCGCTGCCCGCGCGCCTGCCGCTCGAATGGACCCGGCGCTACAGCAGCCTGGACACCCGCGTTGGCCTGCTCGGCCCGGGCTGGAGTACCCCTGTGAGCGTCCAGCTCAAACTGGACGCTCCCGGCAAGCATCCGATTCTCTTTATCGACGAACAGGGCCGCGAAGTCCCGTTCGAGGCCCTCGATCCCGGGCAGAGCTTCACCAACACCGCCGAGGGGCTACGCCTGTGCTGCACCGCAGGCGGACACTACATCCTCGAAGTCGACGACGGCAGTCTCTACTACGACTTCGGAGCCCCCCGGCAACAAGGCCCGCACACGCTCGATCTGCTCGCGCTGGAAGACCGCAACGGCAACGCCATCCATCTTCACCGTGACAACACGGGGCGACTTCTGGGCCTTGCCGACAGCGCCGGGCGTCATTACCGCGTCCACTACGACAAAACCCACCCGGAACGTCTCAGCGGCATCGAGCTCGACTACGGAGACGCCACGCAGGGCGAGTCTGACTGGCTCGTGCGCTACGCCTACGACCAACAAGGGCGTCTTGCCGCCGTCACCAACCGGATGGGTCAGACCACCCGGCGCTTCACCTGGCACGATGAGGGCCCCGGCAAAAACCTGCTTGCCAGCCACAACCTGCCCGAAGGCATCACCGCCCACTACCGCTGGGAAAAGTTCGCCGACCACCCCCGCGTCGTCGAACAATGGGACGATCTGGGCAACCGCTGGCACATCGAATACGACACCACGAGCGGCATCACCCGCGCCACCGACCAGTTGGGGCGCGTACAGACCTGGCGCTGGAACAGTCGCTATGCCCTGATCGCTCACACCGACGCCGTAGGCAATACCTGGCAGATCGAATGGAACGAGGACGGCCAGATCACCGCCGCCATCCAGCCCAACGGCGGGCGCTGGCAATTCGCCTACGACGCGCTCGGCAACCTCGTCAGCCAAACCGACCCTGCGGGCGCGACCACCCGCATTCAATGGCGGCAGAACTACGCCCTGCCCGAAAGTGAAACCGACGCCCTGGGCAACCAGACGAGCTATTTCTACGACGACTGGGGCAATCTCGTTGAAACACGGGATGCGAGCGGGGCCACCACCTGGGTGCTCGACCGTCACGGCTATCCCATCCTGCGCACTGCGGCCAACGGCAGCATCGCCAAATGGGCCTGGAACGAAGCCGGGCAACTCACTCAGGAAACCGACTGCTCAAACAACGTCACCCGCTTCGAGTACGACCGCGACGGCAACCTGCTCACCAGCACCGACCCGCTGGGTCAGCACACCTGCTACCAGCACGACCGACTCGGGCGGCTGCTCAAGACCGAGTTGCCTGACGGCGCCACGCGCGGCTGGGCCTGGGACGTCGCCGGTCAACTCACCGCCTCCACCGACGGCAAAGGCGGCATCACCGCCTTTGAGTATCAACAAGGACGCCTCATCCGCCGCGTGGATGCCGCCGGGCGCAGCGTCGACTATCGCCATGACGCTCCCGGCAATCTCAAGGCCGTTGCCAACGAAAACGGCGAAACCATCCATTTCGAGCACGACGCCGCCGACCGCCCCATCGCCCAGATCGGATTGGACGGCAAGCGCACCGAAACCGAACTCGACCCCTTGGGGCTGCCCATCCGCGTCGTTGAGGCCGCTGGCACAGCCCACGCCCTTGTCACCGAACTCGAACGTAACCCTCTTGGTCAACTCGTCCGAAAAACCACCCCCGAGACGATGACCACCTACACCCGGGACGCTCTTGGAAGAGTGACCCGGATCGATCGCACCGACCTTGCCCAAACGCCCCTCGACAGCCTCGAATTCGGGTTCGACGCCCAGGGCAATCTCGCCACCGAAACCCAGACGCTGCACCGCAACGGCAAGATCGAGCAGCACACCCTCACGCACACCCATGATGCGCTGGGCAACCGCACAAGCACCACCCTGCCTGACGGGCGTATCCTCAACAGCCTCTACTACGGCAGCGGCCACCTGCACCAGATCAACCTGGACGGGAAGCTCATCTGCGACATCGAGCGCGACGAACTGCACCGCGAAACCCTGCGCACCCAGGGCGCTCTGACCCTGCGCACCCAATACGACCCGCTCTCGCGCGTTCTCGGGCGCATCAGCCACCCGCTCACCTCCCACACCTCCGTCCCCGAAGGACTCAACAAGCAATACCGATACGACGCCAACGGGGAACTCGTCAGACGCGCCGACACCCTGCTTGGAGATGTCGCCCTCCAGCACGATCCCACCGGGCGCATTCTCGGCACTCAAACCGTCAGAACCGGAAAACTTCCCCCTCAGCACGAGCAATACCTCTACGACGAAGCGGCCAACCTGCTCAATCCTGTCTGGGAAGGAAAAGTACGTGGCTTTGTCCAGCACAATCGCCTGCTCGTCTTTGAAGACAAGCGTTACCAATACGACGAATACGGTCGTCTCATCGAAAAGCGCACCGGCAACCACACCACGCTACGGCTGAAGTGGAACAAAGAGCACCAGCTCATTGAAACCGTCACCGAAAAGCGAGGCGTGCGCCAGCACAGTCGCTACGAATACGACGCCCTGGGCAGAAGGATTGCGCGGCGCGACACCTTCACCGAGGTGCGTTTCATCTGGGACGGCATGCGGCTCTTGCAGGAAAAGAGGAACAGCGACACTACCACCTACGTCTATCAACCCGGCACGCACGAACCCCTCGCCCGAATCGACGACACCGACCCCGGCTTCAAGCCCCCGGGTGCGCTGGCAAAAATCTATCACTTTCACACCCACATCAACGGCGCGCCCGAAGAACTCACCAATGAAGCCGGCCAAACCCTCTGGCGGGCCAGATACCAGACGTGGGGCGCTCTGGCGCTTGAAGAAGCGCCAGAGTATTCATACTCGGAGCAGTTACCCAACTACAACCGCTGGGCCGAAAACGCCACCCGCCAGCCGATACGGATGCAGGGTCAGTATGCGGATACGGAAACGGGGCTTTACTACAATACGTTCCGATACTACGACCCGGATATTGGGAGGTTCGTCAGCGAAGACCCGATTGGGTTGATGGGGGGGTTGAATCTTTATCAGTATGCGGCGAATGCGGATGGGTGGGTGGACCCGTGGGGGTGGAAATCGTGTTTTGCAAATAATGCCGCCAAAAAACATGCCGAGAAAATTATTGCGAAACATGGAGGAAAGTACGTTAGTGAAGGACGTTATATTATGCCAAATAGGCGCGCTGCACGGCAGGCAGCATCTGAAATTGCGGGAGATCTGGGGTCTACTCCCCAAATCATTCGCAAGAGTGACTACAAAGGTGGCCCTAGCTCGTGGACAAGCAGTAAAGGAAGGATCGGTGCAAAGTCGCAGGATAATTCATCAGGTTGGCGTGATGATAGTCCCGGACATCCTCAATTTGGTGCAGGGCCTCACGTTAATGCATGGAATAAGAAAATAGGGATATTTGACAACCTTCACTTGGATTATTGATAATTGAACGGAGGTAATACCTGTGGCTAATAGTTTTTATAAATCCGATTCCAGCGGAATTGACGCCGAAGATGATGGCGTTCAGTCCTTTTGGTTTACTGTTTTAAATCCTCATAAACCAGCTACAAAAGACTCAGATGAGGTATGCAAAAACCCTTGGAATGGTGATGAGGCCATAACCGTGTCAGAAAACTACTTTCTTGATAATTGCGTAGTTTCTATTAGACCTGCACACTCTCATGATGGTTACAACAAGAGTCGCGATGCTTATAAGATGGAATATTTTTTAGAAATATCAAACAATGACGAGAGTGTAAGATATTCTTCACGTAGGCTTTATAATTGGGATACGATAATATCATTGGCTGCTCTATTTAGAAACATATCGTTTACTGCGGCACAACGTGTTTGGATAGCAAAAAAATTATAAAGCCAACAATTTTGGAATAAAAGAAATAAAGTCAACGGCCTAGATAAACGAAGCATTATCCAGGGGGGAGACCATCTGATGTGCAGGGGGGATTGGACTCTAAAATCAGACGCTACTCAATTACGGGGGGATGTCGATCAAGCAACACTTGAAACCCGCCCCGGTGCACCCATATTGAGGGTGAAGCCGCATCGTCGGCTATCGCAACGCCCATGAAGGCATCAACGACGCTTGAATAAGGAGACTGAACATGAGTAGCCTGACACATCCTCTCGATGACTTTTTCCGTGGCTTTTTCGTGCGCCCCGTGGAGTATGGTGGAACCGGGGGCGGCGAGGCGCCGCATGTGCGGGTTGACGTGAAGGAAAACGCCGACAGTTACGAAGTCCATGCCGAACTGCCCGGTATCAAAAAAGAAGATATCCACGTTCACATCGACGGCCCGGTCGTTTCGATCAGCGCTGAACGCAAACTGAACAAGGAACTCAAGGACGGCGAACGCATCCTGCGCATGGAACGCTATTACGGCAAGGTTTCGCGTAGCTTTCAGCTTGGGCAGGACATCGATGAGGCCCGTTCCAATGCAAAATTCGTCGATGGCGTGCTCGAACTGACTCTGCCAAAGAAACTCGAAGCGCAGGCAACTCGGCTCGTGATCGAGTAATCGGAGTCAGCACGTCCCAACATAAGGGCACGACACCGGCGGAGTGTGGCGCTAGAATGCGGCGCACTTCGCCGGTGTTTTTCGTCCGGCGGCTGGTTTTAACATCCAACCCATAGCCCTGAGGCCCCCATGTCCGCCCTGTCCTCTACTGCCGCGCCTGCGCTGAAAGCCGAAATTCTCGCCGAGGCCCTGCCCTATATCCGTCGCTTCTCCAATAAGACCATCGTCATCAAGTACGGCGGCAACGCAATGACCGATCCGCATCTCAAGGATTGTTTCGCCCGCGATGTCGTCCTTCTCAAGCTCGTCGGACTCAATCCGGTCGTGGTGCATGGCGGCGGGCCGCAGATCGAAAATCTGCTCACGCGGGTCGGCAAGAAGGGCGAGTTCGTGCAGGGCATGCGCGTGACCGACGCCGAGACGATGGATGTCGTCGAAATGGTGCTCGGCGGCCTGGTCAACAAGGAAATCGTCAATCTCATCAATCAGCACGGCGGCAAGGCCATCGGTCTGACCGGCAAGGACGCGAATTTCATTCGCGCCCGGAAATTGCTGATCCAGAAGAAGGATGCGCCCACGGGCGATGTGATCGATATCGGTCAGGTCGGCGAAATCACCCAGATCGATCCCAGCCCGATTTCACTGCTCCATCAGGCCGATTTCATCCCGGTCATCGCGCCCATCGGAGCCGGTGAAGCGGGTGAGACGTACAACATCAATGCCGACGTCGTGGCGGGCAAGCTCGCCGAAGTGCTCAAGGCCGAAAAGCTGGTGCTCCTCACCAATACGCCCGGCGTGCTCGACAAGGCAGGCCAGCTTCTCACGGGCATCACGCCGCAGCAGATCGATGAAATGGTGGAAGACGGCACGCTGTCCGGCGGAATGCTGCCCAAGATTGCCTCCGCGCTCGACGCTGCGCGTAGCGGCGTGAAGTCGGTGCACATCATCGACGGACGGGTGGAACACTGCCTGTTGCTGGAAATCCTCACCGATCACGGGGTCGGGACGATGATCAAAAGCAGTTGAGGGGGACTTTCAGCCCAGCATGCCTTTCACGAATGCCACCAGCGTCTCCACGGTGGCAAAGGTGGAACCGTCGATTTCATCATCACCGATGATGAAACCGAAACGCTCTTCGATCAGGTTCAATACGCTCAGCACTGCCATCGAATCCAGTTCGGGCAACGCACCCAGAAGCGGCGTATCAGGCTGAAATGCCAGCGTGCGCCCTTCGAGGCCCAAGGCTTCATCGAGGATTGCCAGCACTTCCTGTTCGATATCCGTCAATATGAGATCCGCCAATTTCCAACTCCGGTTCGCTCCACCCATAAGTGGATGCCCGCCCGTAAGGGCGGGTCGCTATTATATGCAGTCTTCTTTCAAGCTCAATCCCGCTTTTCAGATTCATTCCCGCATTCCGATGCGGGAGGATTGTCTGGACGGCAAACCGATAGACGTTACTGTACGCCTTCCCAGATGTCCGTGACTCTTCTTCATCACCTGATTCATTCCTCGGCCGCGCGTTCACCCGAGGCCGTCGCCCTGCGTGCAGAGGGTCTTTCTCTGGATTACCAGGGGCTTGCTGCCGCCACCGATGCCTTCGCGGGCGGGCTCATCCGTCTGGGTCTTGGCCGGGGCGAGCGGGTTGCGGTCTGGCTCGACAAGCGGTTCGAGACCGTCATTGCCTGTTTCGGCACGGCAGCGGCAGGCGGCGCATTCATCCCGATCAATCCGGTGCTCAAGCCCGCGCAGGTCGGTCATATCCTGCGCGACAGCGGCGCATGCGTCCTCGTCACCAGTCCCGAGCGTTTCGCCGGACTCACGGAAGCGCTTGGCCCCGATCTGCGCCATCTGGTGCTGACCGGCACGCCGCCGCCGAGCGTCCATGCGTTCGCGACGCATGGATGGAACGAGATACTGGCATTGGCGCCGAATGCTCACGGCCACCGCGTCATCGACGCCGACATGACCGCAATTCTCTACACCTCGGGCAGTACGGGGCTTCCCAAGGGCGTCGTGTTGTCCCACCGCAATATGGTTGCCGGGGCGCGAAGCGTTGCCCATTACCTCGAAAACCGCGCCGACGATGTGCTGCTCGCGGCGCTGCCGTTGTCGTTCGATGCCGGTTTCTCGCAATTGACCACGGCCTTCGCCGTGGGCGCGCGGGTGGCGCTGCTCAATTACCTGATGCCGCGCGACGTGCTGAAAGCGATGGAACGCGAGCGCGTGACCGGACTGACCGCCGTGCCGCCGCTCTGGATACAACTCGCACAACTTGCGTGGCCCGCAGGGATCAATGAGCACCTGCGCTACTTTGCCAACACCGGCGGGCACATGCCGCGCGCCACGCTCGATCGGCTGCGCGCCCTGTTTCCTTCGGCCAAGCCCTATCTGATGTACGGCCTCACCGAAGCCTTCCGCGCCACCTACCTGCCGCCCGAAGAAATCGACCGACGCCCCGGTTCCATCGGTAAAGCCATTCCCGATACAGAAGTGCTCGTATTGCGCGAGGACGGCAGCGAATGTGCGTTTGACGAGCCGGGTGAACTGGTGCAGCGCGGCGCACTGGTCGGCCTCGGGTATTGGAACGATCCCGAAAAGACCGCCGAACGCTACAAGCCCCTGCCCCCGAATGCCGGAGGCCGCGCCACAGGATTGATGACGCCGGAAATCGCGGTTTTCTCCGGCGATACCGTGCGGCGCGACCAGGAGGGCTTTCTGTATTTCATCGGGCGGCGCGATGAAATGATCAAAAGCTCGGGATACCGCGTCAGTCCCACCGAAATAGAAGAAATTCTTCACGAAACGGGACTGGTCGGAGAATGCGCCGCTTTCGGCCTACCGCACGACACGCTCGGACAGAGCATCGCTGCGATCATCACCCCCGCCGCCGGTTGCCAGATCGAGCCCAAAGCGCTCGTGACGCAGCTTCTGAAAAAATGCCAAAGCCATATGCCTTCATATATGATTCCGGCCAGAATCGAAGTGTGGCAAGGGTTATTGCCGCGCAATCCCAATGGTAAAATCGACCGCGCCACATTATTCCGTGAGCTGTGCAAAATGGACGGGGGTGGCTCGGGAGTTCGCGTACAGTAGGAGAACCCAATGGAATCGCGTTCCGGTTTCCACTCGGATACCGAATATAACGTACAACAGGACGCCACCGAGATCATGAATTCGATTGCTCCCCTGCACGCCCCCATGAAGCTGTTCCCCGTCAGCAATGGTGAATTGATTGTTGGCGGACTTCCCCTGAAACAACTGGTCGCGCGTGTCGGACGCACGCCGTTTTACGTGTATGACCGCAGTCTGCTGACGCGCCGCGTCGAGGAACTGCGCGCCGCCCTGCCCACCCGGCTGAAACTGCACTACGCCATCAAGGCCAACCCGATGCCTGCCCTGGTCGCGCACATGGCCGCGCGGGTCGATGGTTGTGACGTGGCATCGGCCGGAGAACTGAAAGTGGCGCTCGATGCAGGCATTGCGCCGCGCAACATCAGCTTTGCAGGGCCCGGCAAAAACGAAACCGAACTCCATCAGGCCGTTGCTGCCGGAGTCCTGATCATCATCGAGTCCTTCCGCGAAGTTCCGCTCCTGGCGGCTGCTTCAAAGGCGCTGGGTCTGCCCGCACGGGTTGCGGTGCGCATCAATCCGGATTTCGATCTCAAGTCCGCAGGCATGAAGATGGGCGGAGGGCCGAAGCCCTTTGGCATCGACGCCGCCAGAACGCCCGAACTGTTGAAGGCCATCGGCGAGGCGGGTCTGGCGTTTGAAGGGTTTCATCTCTTCGTCGGTTCACAGAATCTTCGGGCTGGCGCCATCTCCGAAGCATTGCGCAAAAGCTATGCTCTCGTCACGGAACTGGCGGCCGATGCGCCCGCGCCGATCAAGGTCATCAATCTCGGAGGCGGCTTCGGCATCCCGTATTTCCCCGGCGAACAATGCCTCGACCTGACTCCGATCGCAACCACGCTCACCGGCATCGTCGAAGAAGCCGCGAAAACCTTCCCGCAGGCCGAAATCGTCATCGAACTTGGCCGTTACCTGGTCGGCGAGGCCGGTCTGTACGTGAGTCGCGTCATCGACCGCAAGGTCTCGAACGGAGAGCTTTTCCTGATCGTCGACGGCGGCATGCATCACCATCTTGCGGCTTCCGGCAATTTCGGTCAGGTGCTGCGCAAGAATTACCCGGTTGCCGTCGGCAGCCGCATGCACGCAATCAAGGCCGAATCCGTCACCATCGTCGGCCCGCTCTGCACACCGCTCGACATCCTAGCCGAACGCATGGTCCTGCCGCGCGCCGAACCGGGCGATCTGGTCGTGGTTTTCCAGTCCGGCGCCTATGGGGCAAGCGCGAGTCCACAGGCATTTCTCGGACATCCGCCGCCGCTGGAAGTGCTTGTTTGAGTACGCGGTGTAATCCCCGGCATGACTGCCTTTCTCCCTGAAGAGAAAGGCAGTGTCGATTCTGGCAGCGGGCGTTGCCGCTGCAATCAATTTCCGTTTATTGCACCACAACGGGTAGACTGCGATCGAGCGCGTTTGCAAAATCAGGCGCCGTTGGACTTCGTGCATTCCAATCGGCCCACCCTCCTCATGAATGAAGAATGAATACACCCGACCTGCAACATATCGTCATCAGCGCCCTTGAAGACATCAAGGCGCGTGACATCGAAGTCATCGACACTTCCTGTCTCACCTCACAATTTGAATGCATCATCGTCGCCAGCGGCGATTCCGGCCGACAGACGCGGGCGCTTGCGCGCAATGTCCTGGATCGCGTGCACGAGGCAGGCATCAAGCCGCTCGGCATTGAAGGCCAGGGAAGCGGCGAATGGGTGCTGGTAGATCTGGGCGGAATCGTTGTTCACATCATGCAGCCAGCCATTCGCGCCTATTACCGGCTCGAAGAGCTCTGGACGACGGCCCTTCCCCGACGCACCGCCACGGCTGGAAGCGCTACGGGAACATCGTGAGGCTTCTCGTCGTCGCTGTCGGTCATCGCATGCCCGACTGGACTCAGGCCGGTTTCGACGAGTTCGCTCGCCGCATGCCGCATGAGTTGCCGCTCGCATTGATCGAGGTCAAGGCCGAGGCGCGCAATTCGGGAAAGACGCCGCTTGCGATGATGGAAGCCGAAGCAACCCGTATCGAGGCTGCCCTGCCGAACCGTTGCCGCAGGGTGATTCTCGATGAACGCGGAGCCGATCTCACCAGCATGACGCTTGCGCGCCGTCTGGAAGAATGGCGCGGCAGCGGCGAGGATATTGCCTTCATCATCGGCGGGCCGGACGGCCTTGCCCCGGCGCTCAAGGCAGGCGCACATGAATCCATCCGACTCTCCAGCCTCACCCTGCCCCACGCGCTCGTGCGCCCATTGCTTGCCGAAGCCCTCTACCGGGCATGGAGCATCACGCGCAACCATCCCTATCATCGCGAGTGAAAGTGAGCATGGAATCGGCGTCTCCCTGCCGCATCTATCTTGCCTCCTCCAGTCCGCGCCGTCGTGAACTGCTGCGCCAGATCGGCGTGAAGTTCGATCTGCTTGCCTTTCGCACCGGCGAGCGTGGACAGGATGCCGATGTCGATGAGACGCCGCTTCCGGACGAGCCTCCCAGGCATTACGTCGAACGCGTGGCGTTCAACAAGGCGCTTGCCGGCGTGCTGCGCCTGTCCTGGCGCAAGCTGCCGCGCCAACTCGTGCTGGCGGCCGATACCGCGATCGATGTCGACGGCTGCATCATCGGCAAACCTGCCGATGCCGATGATGCCTGCGAGATTCTCCGGCGACTCGCAGGCCGTACACACCGTGTACTGACCGCTATCGCGCTCAGTGACGGCGAACGTACCCAATCGCGCCTGTCGGTGAGCGATGTGACATTCCGCCCGCTCACCGAGGACGACATCCGCCGCTACATTGCCACCGGCGAACCAATGGACAAGGCCGGAGCCTATGGCATACAGGGTCGCGCCGCAGCCTTCATCACGGAAATCCGCGGCAGCTACTCAGGTATCATGGGGCTGCCGTTGTTCGAGACAGCCTCCCTGCTGGAAGCTTCTGGTTATCGGTAAGAATCCGCTGGAATCTGAAACAAGGTTCCGGCTGGTACTCCACTTCCGTCCGCTATACACTCTCAAACCTTGTCATCACGGTAACGGCTACCCAGGCCGAAGACCTGTTGTCCGATGAGCCATACGCAATGGCGGCTCGACATCCGGCATTGCGTATTTCCCATTGGAACCGCCATGAGTACCGAGTTTTTGCTGAATTTCACCCCACAGGAAGTGCGGGTGGCCATTGTCGAACAGGGCGTGGTACAGGAATTACACGTTGAGCGGCCCGCAAGCCGGGGCATCGTCGGCAACATTTATCTTGGCCGGGTCGTCCGTGTCCTGCCGGGCATGCAGTCCGCGTTCATCGACATCGGCCTCGAGCGCACTGCCTTCCTGCATGTCGCGGATATCTGGAGCGAGCGGCAGAGCAACGACTCGGCAACGCGCCCTATCGAAAGAATCCTCACCGAAGGCCAGTCTACGATGGTACAGGTGCTCAAGGACCCGATCGGCACCAAGGGCGCGCGGCTATCCACACAAATCAGTCTGGCTGGACGGTTATTGGTCTTTTTGCCGCAGGACAGACATATCGGCATCTCACAGCGCATCGGCGATGAGTCCGAGCGCGAACAACTGCGCGAACGCCTTGCCCGGCTTGTCCCGGAAGAGCATTCCGGCGGCTTCATCGTTCGCACGATGGCCGAAAACGCTACTGACGAAGAACTGACCGCCGATATTGCCTACCTGCACAAGCTTTGGGGAGAAATCCTCCATGCCTCCAAAAATGTCGAAGCGCCCTGTCTGCTGCACGAGGATCTGAGCCTTGCCCAACGCATCCTGCGCGATCTGGTCAATGGCGACACCACGCGCGTGCGCATCGACTCGCGGGAAAGCTTCGACAGGCTCCGGGACTTTGCCGCCGAATACACGCCCAAGGTTCTGCCGCTTCTGGAACTCTACGCCAGTGATCGTCCGCTCTTTGAACTGTACAACGTCGAAATGGAAATCCAGAAGGCGCTGGCACGTCGCGTCGACCTGAAATCCGGCGGCTACCTCATCATCGACCAGACGGAAGCCCTGACCACCGTCGACGTCAACACCGGGGGGTTCGTTGGCATACGCAATTTCGACGACACCATTTTCAAGACCAATCTCGAAGCGGCTCAGGGCATTGCCCGCCAACTTCGCCTGCGCAACCTGGGCGGCATCGTCATCATCGACTTCATCGACATGGACAGCTCTGAGCATCGGGAAATGGTGCTCGAAGAATTCCGCAAGGCGCTCAGCCATGATCGCACCAAGATGAGTCTGAATGGTTTCAGCTCGCTGGGGCTGGTGGAAATGACCCGCAAACGCACGCGCGAGTCGCTGGCCCATCTGCTGTGCGAACCCTGCCCCACGTGCAGCGGCCGGGGGGAGATCAAGACCGCGCGCACGGTTGCCTACGAAATTCTCCGCGAAGTGCTGCGCGAAGCGCGACAATTCAACGCCCGTGAATTCCGTGTTCTGGCCAATCCGGAAGTCATCAATCTTTTTCTCGACGAAGAGAATCAATCCCTGGCAATGCTCTCGGATTTCATCGGCAAGAAAATTTCGCTGCACGCCGAAGCAAGCTACACGCAGGAACAGTTCGACATCGTGCTGTTGTAGGGCTGCGTCCTGCCCGGAATCCAAAGAAAATATCATCATCCAATCACGAGGACCCTCTCCACCATGTCCTGTCAGATTCAATTCCAGCCTGGCGGCCACACCTTTACTGCCGATGAAAACCGCACCGTACTCGAGTCGGCGCTCGAAGCCGGACTGACGCCGCCTCATGGTTGCCGTACTGGCGTTTGCGGCGCGTGCAAGAGCAAGGTGCTTCAGGGGCAACTCGACCTGGGCGCTTACGCCGAACATGCCCTGCCGACAAACGAGCGCGAAACCGGCCACGCCCTGCTTTGCTGCGCGCGTCCGCGCTCCGATCTTCTGATCGAAGTCCACGGCGTGGCGCAGGACGATTCAATACAGCCCAAACAACTTCCCTGCCGCGTGAGTCGGCTCGAACGTCTGGCCGAAGATGTGATGCTGGTCGAGTTGCAACTGCCGGCGACGGAGTCCTTCACTTTCCGCGCCGGACAGTACATCGACATTCTCCTTGCCGATGGGCAGCGCCGCAGTTTTTCAATTGCCAACGCGCCCGAAAAAACAGGCTGGCTCGAATTGCATATCCGCCGAATTCCCGGTGGTCACTACACCCCGCATGTGTTTGAAGGCATGAAGCCACGGGACATCCTGCGCATCGAAGGGCCGCACGGCTCCTTCTGGCTGCGCGAAAAAAGCGACAAACCCATCGTGCTGCTCGCGGGCGGCACGGGCTTTGCGCCACTCAAGGGATTGATCGAACACGCGATCCACATCGGTCTTGCGCGACCGATTGCGCTGTACTGGGGCGCGCGCACGAGCGCTGGTCTTTATATGCATGAAATGGCGCAAAGTTGGCAGTCGACGCTGCCTGATTTCCGTTACATTCCAGTCGTTTCCGATACTCGCCCGGATGACGGCTGGACGGGACGCCAGGGTTTGGTGCATGAAGCGGTACTGACCGATTTCGCGGACTTGTCGCAGCATGAAGTCTATGCTTGTGGCGCGCCGCCGATGATCGAAGCCGCCCGAGACAGTTTCACGCGCACGCGAGGACTGCCTGCCGATGCGTTTTACTCCGACGCCTTTACCTTTGCCGCCAGACTGGTCGCAAAGGATTGAGCGTCGATGAGCCAGAGCGTTCTGTTTACCCGCGAACCTGTCGTCAACAAAAAACGGGCGATTACCGCCAACCGGCTGATCGCGCATGGCCCGAATGTTGCCGCCATCGCCGAAACGCTCAATGCTGCCAACGTACACTGGCCCGAGCAGTACCCGGTGTTTCTCAGTCTGGGCCGTCTGGTTCCTTCGCCCGATCTGATGAATTGGCAGATTCCGCCCAACGTGCATGTGGAAATTCCGGCGCAAACGCTGAAACACCCCTGGACGCAGGCGCTCTTGCCGCAGCTCCAGCAGGCAGGGGTCGGAATCTGCCTGACATGGTACACACAGGATGTGGCTCTTCCCCCGGACGTAAACTGGCGTTTCATCCTCATCGACGGACGCAAGTACCCGGCCCCCGGCAGTGCGCCCGGATTGAGTCTGGCCTGGGGATTGCCTAACGTGGCCGCTTTCAGGCAGGCCATCGTAAACGGCTACGATGGGGCATCGGGATGGTTTTTCCTCAATGACGCGCCGTCCACGAAAGATCTGGCCGCCAATCACGCGCAGATCATCCGTTTGCTCAATCTGGTGCGCAATGACGGGGAAATCCGCGAGATCGAGAATGTGCTCAAGCTGGACGTAGCCCTGTCCTACAAGCTGTTGCGCTACATCAACTCACCGGGTTTCGGGCTGATGGTTGAAATCCAGTCTTTCCGTCATGCAGTGACCATCCTCGGTTACGACAAACTCCACAAATGGTTGTCTTTGCTCCTGGTGACGGCCAGCCGCGATCCGGGGGCGCCGGCGATGATGCAGACCGCCATTGCCCGTGGGCGATTCATGGAACAGATCGGCGCCTACTTTCTTGACAATGCAGGCTGTGAAAACCTTTTCATCACGGGCGCCTTTTCGATGTTGAGCATTCTGCTCGGCGCTTCGATGCAGGCGATACTCGACGAAATGCTGCTGCCAGAGCAAATTTCCGACGCCCTGCTCTTCGACCGAGGCGACTATGCAGCATTTTTGCGTCTGGCGCGCGCGTGCGAGGGTTTCGAGCCGAACGCGCTCATCCAGGCAGCAGACGACCTGCATCTCGTCCCGGAGCAGATCAATCAGGCGCAACTCGTTGCGCTCGGCTTTGCCGACAGCCTGCAAGCCTGAACGCGGATCGAACACAATCCTCTTAACGAGTGATTTTCCCAAAAAAAAAGCCGACAAGACATGTCGGCTTTTTTGACTCCCTATCGGAACGCGCGCTTACTTCAGCGACATAACCCAGGTGACGAGTTTTTTCGCCTCTTCAGGGGTCACTTGCGGATTCGGGGTCATCGGAATTTGCCCCCACACCCCTACGCCACCCTTGATCACTTTCTCTGAGAGCTTTTCAACAGCGTCTTTCTGTCCAGCGTACTTGGCGGCAACTTCCTTATAGGACGGGCCGATCAGCTTGGCGTCAGTCTTGTGGCAAGTCATGCAGTTCTTGGCCTTGGCCAGATCTTCCGAGGCAAAGGCCGACGTAGAGAAAAGAAAACCAACGGCAACCGCGACGGCGATTGATGCTTTCATCATAACCTCCTTGAAATGATAGTGCATGGGCGATCTGATATTACGCCATTTGTGTTTGTTTGCCTACTTGTCAAACGCCAGCCAGCATCCCTGGCGTTAAATACGCCAGGGGTCAGACCTCCCTCAAAACCCAGTCTGGCCGCGCATTTCACCCCGTACACGCCCGAAATCAAGCCTCCTCTTTCATACAAAGCGTTACAAAAAAGACCGCTGACGCATACATGACAAATTGCTATTTCGACATTCAGGATTCATTGGCCTAACAGAAAAACCCCTGCACAGCAATCCACTTTCATGCGGCAGCATATAAAATTAACTGAGTACATTCACGCCATTACATGAGAACCTGTAATTCGGCGCGCAAATCAGATCACATGAACAAATTTCCGCTGATTCTAAAAACCATCAGACCAGTGATATTACGTTTAAATGATTTTTGTGCTGCAACAAGACCTGCTCAGGGTGTATGATATGTATCATCGCATGCCGGTCGTTACGGTAGTAAACACACACCGAATGCAATCCCCACAGGGGATAGACTTGTCACGCATGGAGCGCAGGCTTCATGAACCGTATCTGGGAATTCCCGGCATTCAGTCCGGGGTGGGATTTTTGGTCTGGAGTAATCGAACGTGGGCTTTTTCGGTCACTTTTTCTCTTTTTTCCGCAGGAAATCCCTGCCTGAGCACATCGAGGATCAACTGGAGGAACGCCGTCTGCGCCCCCGGGTGAACCCCAGGGAAGGGACCCGGATCCTCGTGATCGACGACTCTCCCACCATTCTTACGGCAATGAAACGCTTCCTCGAGTCGGCGCATTGCGTCTTCCTGGGTGCGCTGGACGCGAAGATGGGCATGGAAGTCGCCCTGACCCAGAAGCCGGACATGATCTTTCTCGATATCGTGATGCCCGGCATCAATGGTTTCGCGGCGCTGCGCGCCCTGCGCAAGAACTCCCGTACCCGTGAGACTCCCATCATCATGATGAGCGGCAACGAGCAGGCCAAAGCGCAATTCTTCGGTGCGCACATTGGCGCTGACGACTTCATGAAGAAGCCGTTTTCCCGCTTTGAAGTGTTTGCCCGCATCGCCCGTCTGCTCGATACCGATCGAATCCCACGGCGGCCATCTGCTACCGATGCTCCTGCGCCAGATGCCGCACAGGCGCCATCTTCCTCCGAAGAGGCCGCTGCCCAACAGGCGCCGCAGGTCGAAGCGCCTCCTGCGCCCACCTCTCCTGCGCCTTCCAGTGAAGCCGACCACACTGCCGCTGCTCCGGCAGCCCCCGAGGAGTCTTCCGATCTCATTCTGACGCCCGCCCAGATCGTCGAGTCGTCTCATGTTCCTGAAGAATCTCCTCCGGCTCCACAACCGCCACAACCGCATATTCACGCGGTTCACACGGTAGAGGAAGAAGCACCGCCGCCCCAGGCAGAACCTTCTCCGCCCCCCGAACCCCCTGCTTCCGCACAGGTGCTCCCCATTGCACCGCCGCCTGCCCCGGCTCCGAGCGTTTCGCCGGAACTGTTGACCCGGATTGCGCGTTTGGCGCAACTCGCACAGTCCGACCCCGAAGCGCTGAAAGCCCTGGTGGTACTCTCGGCGCAACTGGCTGCCCAATATGCAGCCGCCGCAGGAGCAGCAACTTCGCAAGAAGCTGTCGTGCAACCGAGGGCAATGGCGACGGCAGGGACGTGATTCTCATGCTGTAGAAGAAGGTAGAATTGGCAGGCGTCCCCCTCGCCCGGCTTTGGTATTCGAGGTTTCAATTTCCCGACAGCGGAGAACCGACATGAGACTCAGCAGCAACAGTTTTGCCGATGGACACAGAATCCCGGGAGAATTCGCTTTTGGGGTGCCCGACGCCGCCAATCACGTCGGCCTGGGCAGAAACCGTAATCCTCACCTTGCCTGGAGTGATGTTCCCGAGGGGGTCAAGAGCTTTGCCCTGATTTGTCTCGACCCGGATGTGCCCAGCAAGGGGGATGACGTCAACCAGGAAAGCCGTAGCGTGCCTGCCGACTTGCCCAGAGTGGATTTCTTCCACTGGGTGCTGGTGGATTTACCCGCCGAATTGCGCGAAATTGCCGCTGGCGAGTTTTCCAACGATGTCACCCCACGCGGCAAAGCCGGCCCTGCGGCTCCCCACGGGGCGCGGCGCGGCCTCAACGACTTCACGGTTCTGTTCGCCAACGACAACGACATGCGTGGCGAGTATTTCGGCTACGACGGCCCCCTGCCGCCGTGGAACGACGAACGCATGCATCACTACATCTTCACGCTTTACGCGCTGGACGTGGAACGGCTGCCGCTCGAAGGACACTTCAACGGTCCTACCGCCCTCGCCGCCATACAAAAGCATATCCTTGCGCAGGCCAGTCTGACCGGGACATATACCCTGAATCCGAAATTGGCATAACGTCACTTTCCTCTTTACCAAGGTAACCGTCCGACCATTCCCGTCCTGTGCCGGATGAAGCGAGCGACGAAAGCATCCCGACTCGTTCGCTTCTTCCGTGGCGATAGCCAACATTTATGCGCATACTGATCATCGAGGACGATTCAGAGCTTGCAAATGGATTGACCGGCGCGCTGGCCCAGTCCGGTTATATGGTCGATATCGCCCATGACGGACAGACTGCCATTGCAGCGTGCGGCAACACGGATTACCAACTCGTTATCCTGGATCTCGGCCTGCCGGACATGGATGGGATCGATGTGCTCCGGTGCTTGCGGCGAGAAGGGTTGATTGCTCCCGTATTGATCCTGACCGCCCGCGACGATTTGCAGGACAAAATTGCCGGGCTGGATGCCGGAAGCGACGACTATCTGGGAAAACCTTTCGAGCTTGGCGAGTTGGAAGCCCGGATTCGCGCGTTGTTGCGGCGCAGCCAGCACAGTGACGTCGCACTGCATTACGGGGAAATAGCGCTCGACCCGGCATCGCATGTCGTGACGGTCAGAGGGCGTGCAATCGATTTGACCTCACGTGAATTTGCCGTGCTGGAGGCGTTGCTGCGACGTCCGAAAGGGATTGTCAGCAAACGCCAACTGTTTGAGTCGATGTACGATTTTGCCGACGATGTCAGCCTGTCGGTGATCGAGTCTTTCGTCAGCCGGCTTCGTGGAAAACTGGCCGAAGCGGAATCGGATGTCGGCATTCGGGTCTTGCGTGGGCTGGGCTACCGTCTGGAGTTGAACGCCCATGAATGAACCATCCAGCCGAAGCCTGAAGCATCATCTGCTCGCGCGTCTACTGATGCCCCTGCTCGCCGTGCTGATACTGGGGGCGCTTGGCGCGTTCATTCTGGCGCGGGAAATCGGCACCAGGGTTCATGATAACTGGCTGCTCGACTCGGCAATGTCGCTTTCCGAACAGGTCAGGATTCAGAAAGAGAAAGCGGTATTGGACATCCCCAAATCAGCCATCGAGATGTTCGAGTGGGATAAGTACGACCTAATTTTTGAAGAGATCATCTGCAAAAAAGATGGAAAAATATTCGGTAACGCCCATTTTCCGGCCCCTCCGAGTGATCTGACCGTCAAAGCGCCACGGTTTTACGATGGCGTGATCGATGGGCATTCTGTACGAATCGTTGCCATCCTCGTTGCTCATGCGGACGGCGTCGTTGTGCAGGTAGCGGAAACGAAGCACAAGCGCGAATCTCTGATAGCCATGATTCTGTGGCTGATCGTTCCGCTGGAACTGGTCGTTCTGTTGCTGGCCGGGGTAGTCACCCGGTTTGCGATTGACTCCAGCCTGCGTCTGGTCAATTCGGCCGGACAACAGTTGGCCAGTTACGAGCCTGCCGATCTGGCACGCCTCGAAGTTCGATCCGCGCCGGAGGAAATAAAGCCATTCATCCATTCGATCAATCAGTTGATCGACAAACTGGCAGAGTCGCAAGCCACCCAGCGCCGCTTCATTGCCAGTGCCGCGCACCAACTCCGCACACCGTTGGCAACGCTTCAGGTGCAGACCGAGCGCGCTTTGCGTGAACCCGATCCCGTGCGGCACAGCGAAGCTTTGTCGGATGTGCTGGCGGCATTCAAACGATTGAGACGCCTGACCCATCAATTGCTGACTCTGGCCCGCTCAAACGCAAGCCCGTCCATGCACGAGATGGCCGATGTCGATCTGGCAGAACTGGCAAGGGATGAACTCGGACGCTGGGCGGACGAGGCTATTGCCAGGGATATCGATCTGGGATACGCCGGACCGGACGATGGCGTTCTTGTCCCGGGTGAGCCGCTCCTGCTGCGGGAATTGCTGGCCAATCTGGTCGACAATGCAATCCAGTATGGCCGGACTGGCGGACAGGTGACGGTGAGTCTGGGCACCGCGCCGGTGACTTTGACGGTCGACGATGATGGCCCCGGAATTCCGCTCGATGAGCGTGAGCATGTGCTCGAACCTTTCTATCGCTTGCGCGGCAGCGCGGGGAATGGGTGCGGCCTGGGTTTGGCGATTGCGCAGGATATTGCTGCAAGGCACGGATCGAGTCTGAGCATTCAGGACTCCCCCCAGGGCAAGGGCGCCCGGATACAGATCGTACTCCCGGAACGCCGCAATCTACGCATCCCTCCTGAGGGAGGTGGCACGCCGAAGGCGTGCTATCTTGGAGGTCCAAGCCCAAACCCCTGATTTTTCTGTCCAGGGTGGACTCAGAATTCGGAAAAGTTGGCAAAGTCACCGATGTTGCGCATGGGCTACTACGGAAAGAAAAAGGCTACAGCGGCAGAGCCAGGTGCACCTTGATCGCTTCCTCGATGGCCTTCATTTCCTTCGAGGAAAGACTGCCAAGCTGGCTTTTGAGCCGTGCTTTGTCGGTGGTCGTGATTTGGTCGGCCATTGCCTTGCTTTGCTGCCCGCCAACTGTGACGAGTGCTTCGCTCCGGTACACCCGGCCCGTGCTACTGGTCGTCGGCACCACGACCACCCGGCCAAGGTGCCGATTGGCCGCATTGTTGCTCACGATCACAGCGGGGCGTGTCTTGCGAATTTCGGTGCCTACTGCGGGGTCAAACTCGACCCACCACACTTCACCGCGCATCATCGGCTACGTCTCCGATCAGCGCGTTAGACCACTCCAACGCCTCCGCTTCGCGGGCCGTGTCTGCGGCCATCGCCCGATATTCGTCATCGAGCGAGGTGTCCACGACATGAGGGCGCAGCAAGTCCTCAATGAACTGGCTCATCCGGCGCTGGCCGACCATCCGGTACAGCCCTTCATAGACCGGCTCATCAAGCGTAATCGTCATCCGTTTGTGCATTTCACCACCTATAAATGCGTTGTGCGCATAGCGTACTATAGCAGTTATCGACCTGCCCGCAAGCCGTGTCGCAAAACAACTGTTTTCCGGTAGCTGCGTCGTCAGGTTGAAAACCGTCTGTTTTAACGGTCAAAACACATACGACAAACCATGTCGGATTGTAAAAATGACCGGAAACCAACGGCGGGATGTTTCCCCACGGATTTTCCTGGGGTTTGGGCTTAGACCTCCATCTTAATCGCCTCCCTCCTGAGGAAGGCTACTCCTTCCGTCACGCGCTTCGCGCGCGCCACCTTCCTCAAGAGGAAGGCAACCCCCCGGCGGATTTTGCCGCTTTTCCCCTGGCAAGGTTCTTGCACTACCTGTGCAGGAGAGCGTTTTTTCGGGGAAGAAGCATCATGGCAGGCTTGCTCAATATCGGACTGACAGGCGTCAATGCCGCGCAGGGGCATCTGATCACCACCAGCCACAACATTGCCAACGCGGCCACGCCCGGCTATCACCGCCAGCGCGTCATCCAGAGCGCGCTCGCGCCGCATTTTTCCGGGGTGGGGTTTTTCGGCTCGGGTACGCAGATGGCGGCAGTGACCCGCGCTTACGACCAGTTTCTCGAAAACCAGGTGTTGAGCACGGATACGCGCAGGGCCGAGTATGCGACTTACGCCATGCAGATCCGGCAGATCGACAACATGCTCGCCGACCCTTTGGTTGGACTCTCTCCGGCAATGGACGCATTTTTTGCCGGAATGCGGGAAGTTGCCGCCGATCCGACGAGTCTGGCGGCGCGCCAATCAATGCTCTCTACCGCGCAGGCGCTGGTGGGCCGTTTTCATACGCTGGACGCGCGCCTGACCGAAATCCGCGAAGGCGTGGAATACGACATCCGCGCCACCGTCGATCAGATCAATACGCTGGCCAACGGCATCGCCGAACTCAATCAGCGCATCATGATCGCGCAGGCGGCAGGCTCCGGCAAACCGGCCAATGACCTGCTGGATCAACGCTGGCAACTGGTAAATGAGCTCAACAAGCTGATCCAGGTCACGACGAAGGTGCAGGACGACGGCACGCTGTCCGTGTTCATCGGCTCCGGGCAAAGTCTCGTGCATAGCAATCAGACCACCCTGCTGGGAACGGTTCAAAGCAAGAACGACCCGCAACGCTACGCGGTGGCAATCATCCCGCGCAACGGGAACCCCATCGAAATTCCAGAACGCCTGATTACCGGCGGCCAACTCGCGGGACTGCTCGAATTCCGCCGCGAGTCGCTCGACAGCACACAAAACCGGCTCGGAATGATCGCGGTGTCGGTCGCTTCGGCCTTCAACAATCAGCAAAAACTCGGCGTCGACCTGGGCGGGGCGCTGGGGCTGGATTTATTCAAGCTGCCCGCGCCCTATGTCATGCCCAACATGGTCGATCTGGTGAGTTTCGATTTCGATACCGATCCCACCCTCAACGACATCCAGAACCTCGGACGCTTCACCGATGCCGATTACGAGTTGAAGTTCGACGCCGGAATCTTCGTCATCACCAATCTGAATACCAAGGTCAGCAAGACCCTGACTGCGCTCGACAACACCTTTGAAGGTTTGAGGTTCGACCTCACCAAATCCACGCTTGCCGCAGGGGAAAAGGCGCTCATCCAGCCCACGCGCTACATGGCGCGCGACATTGCGCTGGCAGTCGGTTTCGACCCGCGCCAGATCGCCGCAGGCTGCCCGATCATCAGCGATGTGCCCGCCACCAATGCCGGAACCGGCAAGGTGTCGGACATCAGGATGAATAACGTGGATGGCGTGATCGGCGCCTGGAACCTGGAACTGCAATTCGACGAAGCCACCAATAAGCTGGTGCTGAACCCTGCTCTGGGATTTACCATTTTGCCGAACGACGATTTCGTTCCTGCAAACAACTCCTCAGGAAAAACGTTTACCGTGACCGGCCCTGGCGGGTTTGAATTCACCTTCACCCTCTCGGGCACGCCCCAGAACGGCGACACATTCAACCTGCATCCCACGGAAGCAGGCATTGCCGACAACCGCAACGCCAACCTGCTCGTGGCACTGCAAACCGCCAAGCTGCTGTTCAACAACGGATCGAACCTGCCGACGGCCACGATGGATAGCGCCTATTCGCAACTGGTCAACAAGGTCGGCAACAAGACCCATGAGGTGCAGACCAACGAGCTCACCCAGACCATGCTTTATATGCAGGCATGTGAAGCGCGCGACTCGCTTTCCGCTGTCAACCTCGATGAAGAAGCGGCCAATCTCATCCGTTATCAACAGGCGTACCAGGCATCCGGCCGGGTGATGTCCATCGCACAGCGCCTGTTCGATGAAATCATTTCCATCGTGCGTTGAAGGAGACGATCATGCGCGTCAGCACCAACATGATCTACGACAGGGGAGTCGGCACGATTCAGCAACTCTGGTCGAGTCTGCTGCATGCCCAACAGGAAGTCGCCACGGGCCGCCGGGTGCTCACCCCGGCGGATGACCCCATTGCAGCCTCTCGCGCGCTGGACGTAAACAAATCGCGCGTCATCAACGCGCAATACAAGGTCAATCTGGACACCGCCACCGACAACCTCAGGCTCGTGGAAAACAAGCTCATGGGCATGGGCGAAATCCTGCAATACATGCGCGAGGGCGCGGTGGGCGCGGGCAACGGCATCCTCACCCAGAAAGAGCTCGACTTCTTCGTCATCGACATGCGTAACCAGTTCGATTCGCTGCTCACGCTCTCCAACACGCAGGATGTTTCCGGCAACTACCTGTTCTCCGGCTACAGGGCGGACGTTCAGCCGTTTCAGGGCGGCTATGGAAACGTCACTTACGAAGGAGACCAAGGCACGCGCACCATCCAGGTTTCCTCCTCGCGCTTCATGCCGATCAGCCTGCCGGGGTCTGATCTGTTCGACAACACACGAACGATGAATGGCGCGATCAATACCTTTGCTGCGCCGGGCAACAGCGCCGGGGCCAGCGTCACCGTCAACTTCAACCCGAGCCCTCCGGCGCTTGCCGATACCGGGCGTCGCTACGAAGTCACTTCTGATGGCGCGGGAGGCTACAACGTCATCGAATACGTTCCCGGCAACCCCACGCCCGTGGTCGTTCCCGCCGCATTGGCTGGCGCCGCGCTCAGCTTCAACGGCATCGAGATGGATGTCACCAACCTCACTGCCGCAGGCGACTCCTTTGAAGTATTCGTCGCCTCCAAAAACGTGTTCACCAATCTCGCCATCTTCATCGACACCCTGGAAAAACCGGGATCGAGCGGGGTCATCAGCGGGGTCAAATTCGGCCTCCAGAATATCGACCATGCGCTCGACACCGAACTGAGGATACGCGCCCAGATCGGCTCCCAACTGGTCGAGCTAGAACAGTTGAACAACGTCAACACCGACATGGACATCCAGTACGCCGACACCCTCAACCGCCTGGAAGGCTGCGACTACGCGGAGGCCGTCTCCCGGCTCACCCGGTTGCAAACCAACCTCGAAGCCTCGCAACTGTCTTTCATGCGGGTCAGCGGGCTGTCGCTCTTCAACTACCTGCAATAAAACCAGAGAGGATGAAGTCATGAAACGCGCCATCCGATACGGCACATTCCTGCTACCCATCGTGCTTGCCGCATGCAGCGGATTTGGCGATACCGTAAAACAGACCGCCAGGGAATCTCCCGGCCAGGTGGCGGGGGCCGCAGGCGGATTATGGATGGCGAAACAGCTCGGCTACCTCAAGCCGGAATTTCTTGCAGGCAGCCTGATTGCCTACAGCATTTACGATCCCTTTGCGCCCACCTGGGAAATCCGGATCACGGAATTCAACAGCGGCCTTTGCCGCATCGACCTCAGCATGAAGCGCCTTGCCACCGGCGGCGACGGCGAAGCGCGTCAGACCTTCCTCCGCGCCGCCCGCTCGCTCGTCGCAAAAGGCAGCTACGCCGGTTTCAGTGAACTGCGCTACGAGGAAGGCATCGACTCCACCCGCCCCTTCGCTCACCGCGTTGCCAGCGGAGAAATCCGGCTCGTGAAATCGCAGCATTTTTCGGAGTTGTAGATACCATCCGCCCGCCCAGCGGATAAATGCGTAGGGGCGGATACCATCCGCCCGCAACCTGCATGAATTCTTCAGGGCCGCAATCATGACGGGCGGATGATATCCACCCCTACAAAACCATTGCGTCATCCACCCCTACAAAGCCATATCAGCCTTCGCGGGAATAACAGGAAAAACGCCCAGAAATGCGCCATCCCCGCAAAGACGTGTATCCAGAAAAATTCGGAACCAAACGGTTAGTTCGTGCAGGCTTGAAAAAAAACGCTCCAGGGAACTATCGAAGTCGATGGAGGTCTTATTTCGGGCTGCACCATCGAGTCTTGTACTGCTGCCCGGCATAACAGAGCTCGAAAAAGAAGCCTGACGAATCAAGTTTATGCGTAAACACGGCTGGCCGAACTGGAATCGGTTTGTCTGATGTCGCAGGCCATCGAGCGGACGCGAGGGATCGGCGTGACATAAATAAATGAAATTTCCAGAACTCACGGTAAGGAGAAAGTCCATGGCTATCGAAAAACTTACAGCCTCAAAAGTAGCGCGCATCTCGAAGCCGGGTAAATATGGTGATGGAAATGGACTGTACTTGCAGGTCACAAAAACCTTGGTCAAAAGCTGGGTGTTCAGGTTTCAAATGAACGGCATTGAACACTATATGGGACTTGGCCCTCTACACGCAGTCAACATAAGAGAAGCGCGGGAAGAAGCGCATAAGATTCGTGCCTGTCTTGTCCGAAAAATCGACCCATTCCAGTATCGCAAGACGATCGTTGCCATGAATAAGAGCAATAACAAACACGATAAAACTTTCGACGAATGTGTCATCGAATATATTGCGCATCACAAGCATGGATGGAAAAATATAAAGCATCTTAAACAGTGGGAAAACTCTCTTCGCACATATGCCTCTCCCTATATCGGAAAGATGTTTGTGCGCACAATGACAACAGCGCATGTTTTAGAGATTTTAGAACCCATATGGGCCACAAAAACCGAAACAGCTTCCCGGCTTAGAGAGCGCATTGAGCGGGTGCTTTCCTGGGCTGCCGTGTGCGGTTATCGAGAAGGAGACAACCCGGCACGGTGGAATGGGCATCTGCAAGAGCTATTACCGAAACCATCACGTATCAAGATCATTTGCCACCATCCGTCGATTCCTTACCAGGAAATTGGGGAGTTTTTCAGACGACTGAACGCTCAGAAAAACATAGGGGCAAGAGCATTGGAATTTACAATCCTGACTGCCTGCCGGACATCCGAAGCATTGTATGCCAGATGGCAAGAAATAGATTTCCAGCAACGCATCTGGATCATACCGGGCGAGCGAACAAAGAACAGACGGCCTCACCGCGTTCCCCTGACAGATGCCGCACTAAAGATTCTCCATGCACTGCAAGGAGAGCATCCGGACTGGGTGTTTCCAAACCGGGAGCGCAACAGGCCAAATCATGAATCCATCATGCTTGATTTGCTCAGAAAGATGAACCGCTTCGACATTACCGTACATGGCTTTCGGTCGACTTTTCGGGTATGGGCCGCAGAGAAAGGTTATCCCCGTGAACTTGCGGAACTGGCCTTGGCGCACAAACTGGCATCGGTTGTCGAAGAAGCTTACCAGCGAAGCGATCTTTTCGAGCGGCGTCGAGTCTTGATGCAGGATTGGAGCGACTGGTGCGTTTGTATTTCTTCTGCATGATCCGCCCGATCCCCGACCAGGAGGAGTGTTTTGCCGCCGCACAGGACATCCACGAGCGAAGTGTTTTATAAGTTTTTGATTATTTGCACATACCTATAGCATTAAGCCATCCGTACCCACTCAGGAGGAGCGCTATTCCGACAGGAATGATGACGATATTTCGTCATGACGCAAATATAGCTCACGTGAGTATGACTTTTGTCAAGGTACAACTTCACGTTTTAGCTGTCAACCATGTATAAAAAAATAAGTCAATAGGTAATATTCACGGGAGGTCCGTGTAATATTCACGGAAAGCCAGGTGGTTTCCGAGGTTGTGTTACCAGAGATTTTCTGACCCTGGCGCTGCCAGAACTTTTCTCTATCAGCTTGATCGGGGATCGAGTCGGGGGTCGACTCGGGGATCAGACCGGGGGTCAACGGCCAGTTTCGATATCAAAAGCACATGCCGCCGAAAAATGTTTTTAAATAACAGAACGTTAAAAATGCATCCGAGAGGAATAGCGCTCCTCCTGAGTGGGTACGGATGGCTTAATGCTATAGGTATGTGCAAATAATCAAAAACTTATAAAACACTTCGCTCGTGGATGTCCTGTGCGGCGG
>Ga0209737_10000321_pt1 | contig 41789 bp, 26 predicted proteins | sample TergutCu122P3_FD_187284 | JGI IMG/M metagenome (GOLD analysis project Ga0209737, IMG submission 187284) | Cubitermes ugandensis P3 segment gut microbial communities from Kakamega Forest, Kenya - Cu122 P3 (SPAdes) (version 2) | ecosystem: Host-associated > Arthropoda: Insects > Digestive system...
TTATTTTTCGTCGGGTGTTTTCCATTTCCCAAGGCGTTGCCGTTGGGCTATCATATTTTAGGGCTTCGCCCTATGGGGTAAACCGTTTTGTTAGGAAATACCGCTTCTCTTAAACGGAACTCAGGTTTTTAGGTTGCAAAAATAAAAAATTATACTATAAATTGTTTGTTAAAAATTTTTCTGCGTTCTTTTAGAGAATACGCTTTTAGTTCTGCTCTTTTTTTGAGGATTTTATCTCCTTTTCCAAAATATACAGCGTTAGGTGTAAGGTTTTTAAGCGACTCATGATAGCGGTGATTGTTGTAATAATCAACAAATTGCGCGATAGCCAGTTCCAGTTCTTGCGGACAATAATAATGATGCAGTTTGACAACGGATTTCATGGAACGATGATACCTTTCTATCTTTCCTTGCGTTTGCGGATGCATTGGTTTTCCGTGGATTTGTATCATTCCAAATTCTTCATCAAGATATTGTTGCAGTTCCCTTGCAATGTAACCAGGTCCGTTATCGGATAATAGTTTAGGCATTTGCCCTTTCCGCAGTCCGGCTTTATTGATGGCAGTAGCCACAGTTCTTTTTACATCAGTCCATTGCATTGATTTACAGAGTTCCCAGTGAACGATATAGCGGGAATAATCATCAATAACGGTAGATAGATAATACCATCCCCATCCTAAGATTATAAAATAGGTAAAGTCTGTTTGCCACATTTGGTTAGGTACAATGGTTTTGTTTTTAAACTCATCTGCCGCTTGAATAAAGTGGTGTTCCGCAGGGCGAATAAGCCCTCTTTGTTTAAGAATACGATACACTGATGATTCTGAGATAAATATCCTCATTTCATCGGTTATTTTCACAGCTAATTCTCTTGGAGAGAGGGTTGTATTTTCATTTTCTAACGATAGAGTAACTACCAGTGCTTTCACGGATTGAGGTATATCTGCAAGTGGAAAAACGAGGAGGGCTATATCCCTGTTTCCGAATGCGGTACATTCCATAGAGAAACAGGCTTTGTGCCTGATACTGAAAAGATAGAAACAATTAACAAACAACTCTGGGGCGAAGAAGACTCCTAACCATCATAAACTCTTGCTACTAAGGGTGCTTTTAAAAATAAGGGAACAATGTATTAAATTTTAAATTTTAAATCTTAAATCTTTAAATGCCCAAATTTCCCTTTTACAAACAACACGACGCTATGGATTGCGGGGCAACCTGCCTGCGCATGATTGCCAAATACTACGGCAAAAACTACTCGTTGGAAACGCTTCGCGAAAAGACCTACATTACCCGCGAGGGCGTGAGCCTGCTGGGTATTAGCGAAGCCGCCGAAAAAATAGGCTTTCGCACCCTTGGCGTGCATATCTCGTTGGAAAAGCTGCTGGAAGCCCCCCTGCCCTGCATTGTGCACTGGCGACAGGAACATTTTGTGGTGGTGTATGACATTAAATTTAAAGATTTAAGTTTTAAAGATTTAAAGTTTAATAAATTCAAAGATTCAAAAAACTCTTCCGTTCTTACGCTCTTACGCTCTTCCTGTCTTGAGGGGCATGTGCGCGTGGCAGACCCCGCGCACGGACTAATTACCTTTACTGCCGAAGAGTTTTGCAACAACTGGTTAAGTACTAAAAAAGAGGGGGAAGAGGAGGGCGTTGCCTTGTTGTTGGAGCCTACGCCGGCGTTTTATGAACAGGAGGATGAAAAAAGCGACCGCACAAAAATCTCTTATATTTTCCGCTACCTCAAACCCTATCATAAATATGTTGTTCAACTTTTCTTAGGGTTGTTGCTTGGCTCATTACTGCAACTCATATTTCCATTTTTAACACAAAGTATAGTGGATTATGGTATCAGCAATCAAAATTTAAGTTTTGTTACGCTGATTCTTATTGCACAGTTAATACTTTTTACCAGTCAAACTGTTGTAGAGTTTATTAGAAGTTGGATATTGCTGCACATCACGGCAAGGATAAATATTTCAATGATTTCCGATTTTTTAATAAAACTAATGAAACTGCCCATTCGTTTTTTCGATATTAAGATGATTGGGGATATTATGCAGCGGATAAACGATAACTCAAGAATACAGAACTTCCTTACCTCAAGCAGTATAAATACACTGTTTTCATTCTTCAACCTCATCATCTTTTCCGTTGTTTTAGGATTATATAATTTAAAAATCCTCGCTATCTTTCTTGTCGCAAGCGTCCTCTATGTCCTTTGGATAATAATTTTCTTAAAAAAGCGAAAAGAATTAGATTACAAACGTTTTTCGCAAGCTTCGGCAGAGCAGAGTAATCTCTATCAACTTATTACCGGAATGCAGGAGATAAAACTTAATAACTGTGAAAAGCAAAAACGCTGGGAGTGGGAAAACATTCAGGTAAAACTCTTTAATGTGAGTATAAAAGGGTTGGCGTTGTCGCAGTATCAACAAGCAGGTGCGTTTTTTATTGACCAGACCAAAAATATCATCATTTCGTTTTTTGCTGCACAGGCTGTTATTAACGGAGATATGACGTTGGGAATGATGATGGCGGTGCAATATATTATCGGTCAATTAAATGCACCTATTGGACAACTTATTGGTTTTGTGCAATCGGCGCAGGATGCCAAAATTAGTTTGGAACGGTTGGGGGAAATCCACAACCGAGAAGATGAAGAAAATCCAAACGAAAGCAAAGTAACATTGCTTCCACAGAAAAAGGCTATTTCAATACAAAATATTTCATTTCAATATGATGGGCCACATAGTGAAACGGTTTTAGACAATGTTAATTTAGAAATTCCGAGCGGAAAGGTAACTGCCATTGTGGGCATGAGTGGTAGCGGAAAAACCACACTTGTAAAATTAATGTTGGGCTTCTACCCGCCTGTAAAAGGCGAAATCAAAATCGGAGAATACAATTTACAAAACATAAATACACATATTTGGCGGGAAAACTGTGGTGCAGTAATGCAAGATGGCTATATTTTTTCGGACACAATTGCTCGGAACATCGCCGTCAGCGATGAAATAATTGACACCAACCGGTTGTTTCACGCCACCCACGTGGCAAACATTCAGGATTTACTGGCGGAACTGCCGTTGGCTTACAACACTAAAATAGGACAGGAGGGCACGGGGATCAGTCAGGGGCAACGGCAAAGAATATTAATTGCCCGCGCCGTGTACAAAAACCCCGAATATATCTTCTTCGACGAAGCCACCAATGCGTTGGATGCCAACAACGAGAAAGTAATTATGGAAAACCTGAACGAGTTTTTTCAAGGCAAAACAGTGGTCATCGTGGCGCACAGGTTAAGTACAGTTAAAAATGCGGATAATATAGTGGTGTTGGAAAAAGGACGGATTGTAGAGCAAGGCACGCACAAGGAATTGACGGCGTTGCGGGGAGTGTATTATGAATTAGTGAAGAATCAGTTGGAGTTGGGGAATTAGGGAGAAAAGGAGAAAAGGAGAAAAGGAGAAGAGGAGAAGAGGAGAAAAGGAGAAAAGGAGAAAAGGAGAAGAGGAAGAAAGGAGAAGAGGGAGAAAGGAGCGCTGAAAGCGCGTAATCAGTAACGTGGGGCAACGTCCCACGAAAGAAAAAACATGAACGAAAAAATCGAACTAAAAAGCCCTGCGGTGCAGGAGGTACTCGGTCGCCCACCGCGATGGATTATCCGTTGGGGAATATCCATCATCTTCATCGTGGTGGCAGGGTTAATTATTGGCAGTTACTTCTTTAAATATCCTGATGTGATACAAGCCACTATAACCGTAACCACAGAAAACCTGCCTGCCGGTGTAATGGCAAAAACCACCGGAAGAATAGACTCCGTTTTTGTTTCTGAAAAGCAATTCGTAGAAAAAGGAGATTTGCTCGCCGTTATCGAAAACCCCGCAAGTTTTAAGCAAGTGTTTATGTTGAAAGGAATTTTAGCAATTGAAGATGAAAATACTTTTTTTGAAAATATTAATCTTAACCACAAAGAACACAAAGAATCCACAAAGAGCACTATTGAAGAAAACAACAAATCTCATCTTTGTGAACTTTGTGAAAACCATTGTGCACTTTGTGGTAAAAATCTAAAATACTTAAAGAAAGCATCAAATCTCGGAGAACTTCAACCTTTTTTTCAGCAACTCGTTAAAGCTTATGATGATTACGGCTTTTTCGTAAATGTAGATTATCACAACAAAAAAATTAAAGTCATAAAAAAGCAGATTTACACCCAAAACCTCATATTACAAAAATCAAAAAACCAGTTAGAACTCGCTAAAAAACAGATGGCGGCGGCTTATCAAATATTCAGTATTGATTCAAATTTATTTGAGAAAAAAGTGTTGTCGAATGCAGAATATCAACACGCAAAAAACACGTATTTATCACATTTACAATCTTATGAAAATGCAAAACTGAGCATCGACCAGCAAAATATAAGCATTTTGCAAAGTGAGCAAACCATTTTTGACCTTGAACAACAACGAAACGAACAACTTAATCAATTAGAGATTGCCCTTACCGGAGCATTCGAGCAACTGCAAACCCAACTCAAAACATGGGAACAGAAATACCTGTTTGTCAGCCCCATTGACGGTATTGTAACTTTCACAAAATACTGGCAAAAAAACCAAAACATTAACGCCGGCGAAACATTAGTTACCATAGTTCCCAATGAAGAAACCAAGATAATAGGAAAAATCTTGCTGCCCCCGCAGGGCGCGGGAAAAGTGAAAGAGGGGCAAGCTGTTAACGTCAAATTCGACAATTATCCCCACATGGAGTTTGGAATGGTGCGGGTAATTATCAAAAACATCTCGTTAGTTCCTGTAACGGTAGGGGAAAGCCAAAAGGCGTATATGCTGGAGGTTGAATTTCCTGCATCGTTGGTTACCAATTACGGAAAAGAACTCACATTCATCCAGGAAATGACTGGCAGTGCTGAAATTATTACCGAAGATTTGCGGTTGTTGGATAAGTTTATAAATCCGATAAGAGCAGTAATAAAGAGGTAACAAAGCAGATGCAACAAGTCTTCAAATTCCTAGTATTCTACAGCACCGCGGCAATCGCGATGGAGTAGAGTTTTGTGAGCGAAGTGTCTCCGCGTGAGGAAAGTACACAAGGAACTTTCGCGCCGGCAAGAAAGGCACCCACCTCCGCTTTGTTGAATTTTGTGGAACATTTGTAGAAAACGTTTCCGCTTTCAATATTTGGAAACAACAGCCCATCCGAGTCTCCCGCAACGCCGCCGGACATTTTTTTAATTCTCGCCGCTTCTTCATCCACCGCCACGTCCAACGAAATCGGTCCATCAATGATAGCACCCGTAATTTGACCTCTATCTGCCATTTTGGAAAGAATTGCCGCATCCGCACAAGCCGTCATTCCCGCCGACATCTGCTCGGTGGGCGCAATAATTGCTACTTTCGGTTTTTCAATACCAATGGCGTGCGCCGTTTTGATAATATGTTGTAATATCAACTGTTTTTGCTTTAAATCCGGTGCCGGAATGATAGCACAGTCGCTGGCAATCAGCAATTTATGATAAGCAGGATTTTCTACCACGGCAATATGGGTAATTACTGCATTGGGGGGGCAAACTCCTCTCTCTTTGTTCAAAATGGCGCGCATATATTTATCAGTTGAGAGTGCTCCTTTCATCAAAATATCCGCTTCTTTTTGGTTAATAAGGTCGCAACTCAGGGTAGCCGCCCTCATCTCATCCGGTTCGTGAATAATATGGAACTTATTCACTCCAATATTCAACTGTTTGCAAACCTTATGAATAGCGGATTCATCGCCCACTAATATGGCATCAACAATTCCTAAGTCCACTGCGTTGTTCACAGCTTCAATAGTATGGTCATCATTGGCAAAAGCAGCAACCAATCTTTTTTTGGGTTTCGATTTAACTAAATCTACAACTTGGGCTAATTTTGTAATCATTATTTATTAAGGTTTTTGTAAGGGATGGGTTTATTATAATAGCCTTGCGCCAATTTTTCTTTTATTTCACTGAAAACGTTAATGGTACGTTCAACATCTTCCAAAGTGTGTACTGCGGTGGGGATTAAGCGAAGCATCAACACGCCTTTTGGAACCACCGGATACACCACAATAGAGCAGAATATTCCGTAGTTTTCTCTCAAATCAACCACCACATTGGTTCCCTCATCCGGTCCACCTTCAAAATAAACCGGCGTAACGGGCGATTCTGTTTTTCCGATATTAAAACCTTTCTCTTTTAATCCTTTTTGGAGGGCGTTCACAATAACCCACAATTTTTCGCGCAGTTCGGGTTTCGATTTTAGGAGTTCCAAACGTTTCAAACCTCCTAATACCATTGGCATTGGAAGAGATTTGGCAAAGATTTGCGAGCGCATATTAAACCGTAGGTGGTCAACAATGGCTCTTTCTGATGCCACAAAACCGCCGATTCCCGCCATACTTTTGGCAAAAGTTCCGAAATAGACATCTACGCCATCGGTGCAGTTAAAATGTTCTGCAACGCCTGCGCCGGTTTTTCCCATTGTTCCAAATCCGTGTGCATCGTCCACTAACAGTCGGAATGGGAACTCTTTTTTCATTTCCACAATCTTGTCCAAACGTCCAATATCGCCTGCCATACCAAACACGCCTTCGGTAATCACTAAAATACCTCCGCCGTTTTGTTCTGCTATTGGGAGCGCGTGATTCATCTGTTTACGAAAACTATCCATATCATTGTGCTGAAACACAAAGCGTTTCGCCAAACTCAGCCGCAGTCCGTCCAAAATGCAGGCATGCGATTCGCTGTCATACACAATCACATCGCGGCGGGTGGTTAGCACATCGATAATGGAAACCATCCCCTGATATCCGAAATTAAGCAGGTATCCGGCTTCTTTACCCACAAAATTGGCAAGTTCCTGTTCCAATTTTTTATGATGAACACTGTCGCCCGACATCATTCGCGCGCCCATAGGGTATCCCATACCGTAGTCTTTGGCGGCTTTAGCATCTGCTTCGCGCACTTCGGGGTGGTTGGCAAGCCCCAGGTAGTTGTTCAAACTCCAGTTCAGCACCTCTTTGCCGTTAAACATCATTTTGGGTTGAATTTCACCTTCCAATTTGGGAAACATAAAATAACCGTCTGCCAAATCCTGATACTGCCCTAACGGACCGGGTGTTTCTTTGATGCGTTGAAAAATGTCTTTCATTATGTTGGGTTTATAAATCTTAAATTTTAAATCTTAAATTTTAAATCTTACTGCGTTAACGATACCCTTACGCTTATACCTGCTTCAATATTTGAATTTTGATATTGCGTAGAAATATAGGGTTTGTTGAGGAGGTGTTTGTAGTAGAGTTGAAGTCCAATCATAGCGCTTACTTGGTAGTCGGCGGTAGCGTTTATAGAGAAGTTGAGCATACCTGCAGAAATCTGGGTTACATCTTCAGCAATCTTTCTCAAAGTAGTGGTGTTGTCGCGCATAGAGAAACCAAGTGCTATATTCAAATCGCTAACTACCTGACGTTTAGATCCTCCAATGGTAATTCCTAATTTCAAATCTTTAAAGCGGTATCCGGCACTAATGGTAAGGTCGTTTGAAATCGCCTCGGTAATTTGGTTGTTGGCAAAACTTAAAGATACCGTTCTACCCATCTTGTACTGCACATTAATCAATAAACTGTTGGTTAAGGTCATATCAAATCCAATAAGAGGGCTAAAATCTTCTTTCAGAGATATTTGTGCAATTTCATTTTCAGAGATAAAATTTCCTAAGGCGTCTTTCTTGTTCGGATTTCCTTCTTTATCTATATCATATTTAGCATTTCGATTGTAATTTCCGATGGAATAGGTGCAGGAATAGTTATGGTTTATGGCGAAGTTTTGGAACACTTTTGCCATAACCTTAATTTTGGTCAGTCCGTTGTAGCGAAGTTGCCAGTTGGGTAGCGGTACGGATATAAATGGCTTGTTTACTTTCATTTTGTCGGGATTTTTTCCCATATAGGCTGCCATAAACGAGTAGAGTAGAACATCTTGTGAAAGTGCACCATAACCTTTTTGGTAACCTAACGAATCACCGAAGGAGTTTGGATTTTCGTCAGCTAATCGTTTTGAGATATCTTTACGAACAGCCTTGAAGTTTTCGAAAAGGAGATCGCTTTTTTTGAAGAGAGTACCTAAAGCCACATACGAAATGCTGAAATTTCCATTTGACGTTGTAGAAACAGGCTTCATGACTCCCTCTTCATTAGCGCGAAGATAGGAAGTTTCGTTATTGGTATATGTGCGAGTAGCCAACACATCAATCCGAAAATCTTTAAACGGCTCTACCTGCGCTCTGAGATTGATAGTTTGGTTCAATTTTTTCTGAAAAGCAGCATTGAGCAAAGTGTCATTTTTCGTAATCCACCCCCCCTTACTTGCCATAGTAACAATATCAGGTTGTCCGCCAAAAACAAACAAAAATCCGGGGGCATTTTTACTAAAGTTAATTCCAAACAAGTCAGGGGCGGGCATAAATCCGGGCAAAACAGTTCCTTTTCCCTGCGACCAGTTTATACTCACGTTGCGCACCATCATCAAAAATCTCAACGTTCCGTCTCCAATAATTTTACCATAATTGGGTCCGGTTTTCAAACTGTCTTTTTCTGCTTTGTTCTTTTTTCCTTTCGCGGGTTCAGGGGCAGGTTTTGAAGGATCGGGCTTCTTGGCAGGTTGCTGAGAAGGGCTGTTGATTTTCTTCAAATAGGGAATGTAGTTATACAAAGTTTGCATATTTACCTGCCCGCTAAGTTGAATCTGGTTAGAATTGTCGATGATATTTCCCAAATGAGCTGTAGAAACCGGTGCGCCCGAAAATCTATAGGTACTCGCGTATCTGAAATTTGAATTAATCCAGCTGAACATCGGGATTTTGTTAATGGGAATTTGGTAGGTTACATCAAAACGCTGGTCGAAGAAGTTCATACGACCACCTTGTCCAAACGAGCGCCAAATAGAATCTCTTTTTTCCTTGGTATCTATCATTCCCTGCGGCTCCATCAAACGTGCTCCTGCATTGGCTCCGTATGTAAATTTCAACGAATTAGTTAAATCCCATTGCAACGAATAGTTTCTTACCCAATCGAAAGATTTTACAAAACTGGTATCTATAATAATATTTCCCTGACTTTTCGGGCGGAACTTAAACTCGTTGAAGTCTCTTTTTATGGAAGTTCTTAGCGTAAAACTTCTCGGCATAGGGGTAATATTCAGGTCTCTGATAATTTGCAGCCACGGGGATTTTAGCCCTTTCTTCTGTCCTACTTTATAATTTTTAGGATTATGGTTAAAAGTATATCCAATTTCACCTTCGTGGCGTTTTTGATTATCAAACTCCATATCGGCATCATTTTTCAATATCTCTGAATAAGCGTATGTAAAGTCTAAATTTTCAATATCCCAAGGTCTCATTTTCAATGGTTTATTAAAATTTCTCTCTTTTCTCACATTGGTAAGATTGAGGTTATTTCGTTTTACCAGCATATTGGTAATTCTTCTGATAGAATCTTTTTCTCCCTGAGTGTTGTATGTTCTCAAGTCATCTTTAAGTTTCACATCGGGGTTAAGGGGGTTATACTCAGGTATTTCTCCCTGAATTGAGAGGTCGTAGTGAACAGGAATTTTAATATTCCAGTCTTTCGGGAAGAGGATTTTCCCCCCGTCAATATTGGTAGCAAAATCTATGGAGTAAGTAGTGGCTAATTGTCGTTGCGTAACCGATTGTTCCAGACTGCCATATCCGGGAGTAGTAATAGTTCCGGAGAGTGCAACATCTCCCAGGTCGGCTAAATTAAGTCTCATTCTTCCCAACGCGGCGGCTCCCGAGCGGTCATCAAATCCGGTTAGTCGAAGTTCATTTACCCACACTTCCACGGATTTGGGGAGCATATCATCTCCATCTCGGATACTTCGTTTTTTAGGATTTCTAACGCCTATCATTATGGTGGTAACACTTCCCAAATTGGGCATCCCCACTACCGTGATTCTATGTTCATCTCTATTCCAGTTCTGAGGCTCAGAGTAAGGAAGCGTAACATTCAAATGGTGTCCGTTTCTAACTGCCAAATTTCTACGTTGTTTAAGGTTAACCAAAGAATCTAAGAAGAAAGAGATTCTATTTTCGATAGGCCAAATAGAAGCTGTATCGTTGTTAAACCAGGGCGAAAATTTAGCAGGAACTTCATATTCATAGTAGTTTTGGGTAAAGTCGGAGCCCAATCGAATAAACACGGTAACATCACCATCTCTGACTACATCCTCTTTGAACATTTTTTCAGCGTGCACAAACATCTCTAATTTTTGGAACTGGCGCATATCGTAGTTTGTACTTTTGTAAATGGCACGAGCATCACCATCTCCAAGGTTTTTCACTTTCATACTCAACGATTGCTCGTTTATTTTTTGGACAGTATTTTGACCGGCAATTTGTTCACGTTCAATTCCGGGAGGTATTTTATAATTGATAGGTGTCCTGTTTCCATTTTCTTCCAAACTTACCGTACCCACTAAAAACTCAGTATTTTCAACAGTTTGACCGGGCAGGTAATCTCCTTCTTCCAGAAGGTCTTGGGTATAAGAGCGCCATGTGTTACGCACCACCTCAAAAGTAGCAAACCGCAAGTAAATCGGTTCTTCAAAACCACGCATAAAAACGCGCATAAATCTGATAGAGTTAAACCCATTGATAGCACCAATCTTTTCTTCAGGATTTTTAATGGGAATACGAAATTGATACCAGCGGGTTACAGGCTTGCTGCCATCAGGCAGGCTGGTGGGAACGGCATCCATAATATCATTGATGTAGTTGTATCCCACTTGCATCTTATCGGGGTGAATATCAATACTCCACTGATAATACTTTTCGTCATCGCTCATTGTATTGTCATTGTTAATATCCTCGCTGTCGGGGTAACTGGTAGAAGTTGAGAGGGTACTACCGGGATTAGGAATATCTCCGTTAAAATTATCGGTGGAGTTTCCTTCGGTATTGTTGTAATATTTGTAACGTTCAATGATTCCTGCCCCTTTGTTATCCCAATAATCTCCTCTGGAATACCTAAAGTCATCTGCAGAGGGGTCGGAATAAGCCAAATGATAAGGCGATCCCTCTCCTGTTCCGAATTCCTTCCGAAGTAAACTCATATAGTTTTTTTCAAAGTAAACCAGTTCTCTCTCGCTGGACAAACCATCTAATCCAACATCCTGAGTTCTGCGGTCTGCATTGTTATCAAATGCGTTAACAATTTGCTGGATAGTGGGAACACGTCCCCAAACGGTAAACACGCAATTGCTATCGGTACCATCGGTGGGCAAACCATTCTCAAAAAACATTTTACTATCTCTAAGAATATCCTCTGAGATATCCCCCAGATTGAAATAGAGTTTTCCGCCTTTATGACTCGTATTTTTAGAGTAATCATCGTTCAGAAATGGGTCCATCAGCCAAAATTCAATATATTCATAGTTGTTTGCCTCAAAGTCGGTATTGTCAAATTTCCGCATCATTCCACCCCACCGAGAGGCAGGGTCTTTTAGCGTTCCGTCCTTATTTAACCCTTTTGAAAAACCCTCACTTCCGCCAACATCATAATTATAGGGACCTCTTTCCTCTGGGTAGAAAGCCAGATTCAATACGGGAATATAGGTAGGGTATGCCGTACTCGCATACTCTCTTTTCGGGAAAATTTCACGTTCGTAAACTGCTCTGGAGTAAGGTTTTGATTGTTCTTCTCTACTAATATTACCGGGTGCATTTTTCTCGTAAAAGAGCGACTGGATAACAAACCAAGATAACAGGGCTCTATTGTATCCATACGCCAGCTGAAATCTTTCATCTGCTGTAGTATCCGGTTTCGTTTCCGGAAACTTGTCGGGCTGGTCTTGCGGAGTAGAAGCCAGACGCCAATAGCTAAACTGGCGTAAATCAACGGTAGAACGGGCACCCTCAAAATCATCAATATAGGTCACTCCCTTTTTTCCAATCTGTCGGTTATGTCCCGGTATAAAATGCGCAAACTCTCCTTCAATTTGAAAAGTGGATTCTGCGGTAGTACTGTGAAAAGGCAGGAAGTCAACCAACTTGGTAACCCACGGGAGTTTGGTTTTGTAGGCAAAATTCATTCCCCATATAGTATTGTTTATGGGTTCATTTCCGTAGTTAACTTTTTTAAATTGAGGACGTTCGCCCAAATTCAGGAGGGTACCGCCAATAACAAAGTTATCGCTAAATTTATACTCTACATTAGTGCCTATAAAACGTTTTTTATTATAACCAAACATATTGTTGCTTTCCACAGAGATTTGAATAGGAGTACCCGACCTTAGAATGCCTTCATTGGTAATGGTTACCTTACCCATACTGTAGTTTACTGTATAGTCCACATTTTCAGTTAGTTTCATCCCGCCGGCATTTACAACTACAGAGCCTTTGGGAATATTCCAGGCACCCAGATCAAACTCAGAGCCATAAGCCGAGCGGTACTGTCCCTCCAAGTAATACTTGTTTTTGTCAGTATACTGCTGTGCCATCGTTTTGGTCATCGTATAGAGCGAGTCAAAGGCATATTTATCTGCCCACTCTACATCTTCCGGGGCGTTCTCCAAAATTGCTTCCCTTAAATCTTTACCAAAAGGCTCAATGGTGGGAAAAAATATTTTTCCGGAGCTGGCCACAACTGTTCCTCCGTTCACATCAGCACCGTCTATAAAGTCGAAAATTCCGTCAGGATAACGATCGTGTTGAGTATTCAAACGGTCTAACTTAAGCAAACGAATCAACGGAATATTTTTCTTAGTTGAATTGGTAAAAAAGCCGTTGGGAATCCCTGCTTCATCGCCTTTAAAAAGGATGTTCAATCTAAATTTTTCCGGTGAAATCTGGTAGGCATTTAAACTGTACACGTTCCGCATAGTCAATTTCCAAAGTGCTCCTTTCGGATTTAAATTAGTACTTCTCAACAATTTAACACGAATACAATTCGGGGATGATACTTCGTTGGAAAACTCTCCCACTTGATATATCGTAGAATCTCCAATTACCTGATATTGAAATGCTACCGCTAACACGTGGTCGGAATAAAGCGGCGAGTTTAATGAAATAAACCCCAATTTTTTGTTATAGGAGTATTCGTTGGGCTGCAGCAACCGCGCACTTACTACTTTTTCAAAGTCCACACCTGAATTTAAACCTTTTTCTCCTTTAAGATATTGGGTAACATTGCTTTCATCTCTGATTTTAGAACTGTCGATAATGGTAAAAATATCATTGCTGTTGTTGTTCGGATATCTTCCGTAAGAGGACGTAAATTTGTTGTTGGAAGGGTTTGTTTCTCCCAAATCGGTAAATGCCACAATATTTCTGTTATCCGTTACGGCTGCGCCGATATTAGTGCGCCAAACTTCAATTTTATTAATCACAATATTCGACATTATAAGCGGCAAACTGTCTAACGCTCTGTTATAATTCTCTCTGAAATATTGCGCAAGAAAAAAGTGTCTGTTGTCTTCATATTCATCGGCGCGGAAATAGAACTCCTGAGTTTGCGCGCCACCGGTTACATTGATGGTCTTTTTTTCGGCATTGGATTCGGAGGCAACAAGGGTAACGTGTAGTTTTCCGAATTTAAGTCCGGTTTTTAATCCCATTAAAGTTTGGCTTCCGGTTATGAGTGTACTGTTTAAGGGGAGGTTAACATCCCCAAATTCAAGCAATTGAATGATATCGTCCTCTTTTCCCTCATATTTAAGTTTCATTTTGTTATCAAAATCAAAATTTGATTCTGTGTTATAATTCAAATTGAAATTGATTTTATCCCCGATTCTCGCCGTTAAACTCAACTGAATTTTAGAATTGAAATCCAACATTGTTTGCTTGCGCATTCTGTCGGTAATATTTGGGTTTTTATTGCTTCGGTGTTTTAATCCAAACAACAGTTCAACGTTTCCGGTGGGTTTTATGTCAATAATATTACTTCCGAAAATGGATTCAAACACATCGCCGCCCACGCGGAGTTGAGGAATAATACCGCCGCCGCCTCTTCGGTTTGGTCCCGACACATAGCCTGCACCGCGTTCCCGCCAGTAGTTTTTTATCTCTTGTTGCAAATCATAGCTGATATACTCTTTCACATCCATTGATGAGGCGGGTCCGAAAGGAGTGTTTCCAATTTTATTCTGAAAAGTGTAGGTGTTTGTTTCGGGGTCGTATTCTATGTTGTGTTTCAGCGAGGGTGGCGTGTTCAAATGAAAGGGGGAGTAAAACTCCTGATGTAGAGGGTTGTTATCCGGATTGGGAACCGGTGCTTTTAAACCGGTATCGGGCGGCAGTATGGGCATCTCAAACAGTTCTGCTGCGCCAACTTGTTCATCAATATCATACGTTGAATAAAAAGGGGTTTCGGAAACGTCTCGTCTATGAGAACTTTCCGGTGTAGGAATTGCCAAAACTACTGAGTATAAAGCGAATACAATAATAGCAGGAATGAAATAGAATTTTGTTTGTTTCCCGAAAATCACGATAGTGTAATTTTTTGTAAATTAGTTTTTATAATACTTTTAATGCCCTATCAAAAGCAAATAACGCTTCCGCCCTGTTATTATTATAAGAAATCGCGATTTTTACAAAATTTTGCGAGTGTAGTTTTTATTAATTCGTGTAATTCGTGTAATTCGTGGACAAAACTCTACCGCTGCACCATCATCTTTTGCGTTAACACACTACCATCCTTTAATACCATTACCACAAAATAGAGCCCGGAAACGGAATTTGGCAGTTGAATTTCGTTGGATGTAAGATTTATTGTTTCACAAACAGTTAGCCCCAAAGTGTTTGTAATTTTGAGTTGAGAGATTTCTGATAGCGGAAAGTTGGTTTCTATTTGGAAAGTGCCAGGGTTGGGGTTGGGGAAGAGTGTGAAATAGGGCTTAGAAGTAATATTAACAACTTCATTTTTTGTTACTTTTCTAAATTCAGAGATATCATTGTCTTGATTCATAACATTTTCAGGCATCCGTTGTGGTGCACAGGAAGGATTGTTCCGATGCTTATATTTACTTTTGAGCCCGGAACAGCATCAAAATCATAGTTAATAATTACCGATTCTTCTGCTTTGAAGTTAACAGTTGCATAAGTATTTACATTCGTATTACTAACTACTATTTTACAGCCGTTTATATCATGAGTACCTGAATTGTAGTTTTTATTGTTAATCATTAATGTCCGACAAAAATAATAAATTTATTTATTCGAGCGCAAACAACTGAAAATCAATATATATTTTTCAACAAATCACTGAATTTCAAAAGTAAGCCCTGATTTTCATGTAGTGTCAAATGGGCTAAAAAGATCGACCCGTCTCTCTTTTAGCAACACTTTTCGCCAATCTTTTTCAGGATTTTCGAGAAAATTCATCAAATGGATGTAATTAAAGAGATGAATTTTTACAAAACTTACCAAATTTGAAAAAGCCCAACTTCTTTTTAATTTTTTTTGAACTACTGTCATCAACAAATTGACTATTAGCGTACAATAAATCTGAATTTTTATAGCATTTTCATTATCTCCGAGAAAATATTTTAGTGGAAAATTTTGTTTTAACTGTTTGAATAACAATTCTATTTGCCATCTCAGTTTGTAAAATGCAGCGATTAAATCAGGGTGGAGTTATGTGGGGCTTGCATTAGCTACTCAGGGAGCTTTGAAAAATAAGGGTAAAATGAATTTTTTATTTCGGACAATAATGTCAACTTATTTATTGTTTGTCCAAATTTCTTTTACATTTTGTACATTCCATTTTTTCATACAGGAGTCAACTTCCAAAACTCCATGTTCATCAAATAAAATCTTGCCATAGTTTACTGCTTCTTAAGTTCGTTAATTTGCATTTGCATATCAGCCATTTTCTTTTCCTGTTGCAGAATATAAAGCGTTAGTTCTTCAATTTTCAGCAACAGTTTACCTTGCATTTCGCCCAAATCTAAACCGTTTTCTAACAGTTCCTTGGCAGAGGGGATTTCGGGTAAATGGTGGTTTTGTTTAACAAAACGCTCTACTTCAGACAAAGGACGAAGTTTGTAGTCGGGATAAAAAACGTGGTCGTACCAGGAATTGTTTAATGCCGATAAATCTACTTCAATTTTTTCTGTAAAAATCTTTTTTGTACTTAATACACCGTTACCGTAAACAATAAATACTTCTTTATTGGTGGTGGTATTTTTTACCGCTAATGCTTTTGTTAAATCTTGGTTTACATTTACTCTAAAGGCGTATCGGGGCTTATAATATCCAATTTAAGAAAGTTTTTAGGCGTCTTTTGGCAATTAAAAAGGTAATTTTTTCAAGTATTACAGTTTTTTTGTTCACTTCTGTAATGTATTTACCATTAATGATGGTATTGTTCCGTATCCTAAAAAATCCCATATCGCACAGTTTTCTTTCAAATTCGCACAGAGATTCTATTTCATCTATTTTTTCGCCATTCTGCAAATAGAGTGTGGATAGATATCCTTCCCGTTTGATATACATAATTTCCTCAATATTAACAGTTTTCTTTTTGTACCCTTTGGTTGTAATTTTTCTTCCTGCCTGCTTGCTGTAATCTATGCCATAATTTGTAGTTTTTCCTGTTTTTTGGCACAAAAAAAGCGTGATACTCAACATATCCGCTGATTGAGGTGTTTGAGGGAACCCGACTACACAAATAAGTTAAGTTCACGCTCAGCACGAGGACCTATACTTATCTTTTGTAATCTCAGTTACCTCAAACTTTCAACCAGAAAGATATATCCAAGAAAGATTCAACTTTTTTATACCATAAAACGATTTTCGTTAATAATGGTGGCAAAAATAGTGAAATAAGTAATGAATCTACAGTAATTACGGTAAAAAAATTTGTGGTGTTTTTTCGAGATTCCTCACTGCGTTACCCATGACAAGTTCGCGCAATGTTTTGATTTAAAGCAATAATGGCTGAAAGCCTACAGAGGCTGTGTGAAAACTAATTTTATCTTTTCAGCACTCTATATCAAATAAATTTGTTTTTAAATCAAATAACATTAGCGCAAACTCCTACTCATACACTACAGGATCCACATTGGAAATTGGAGTGGGAAGACCATTTTACATTTTTCGACAATACTATGTGGAAAAAAATACATAATTGCTATCATGTTGTTGAGTCACAATTATTTCTTGAACAAAATGTTTGGGTTTCAAATAGCAATTTGGTTATTGAAGTCAATTTCTTTGAGCAATGCCACTACTCTTCCGGCAAATAGTAATATTTTTTTACGGGCAACAGATCTTATAGAGTTAAAACCCGGATTTGAAGTGCTAACCGGAAGAGAACTCTATTTGGGTGTTGCACCGTGCGATGTGAATATTGCAATTAGGCAAGAGTGATTTTCTACTTTCGTACCATTATCGTTTGCTCCCTATCAGGACCTGTTGAAACGATGCTTACCGGTACGCCAGTTTCCTGTTCAATAAAATCTATATATGTTTTAAAGGCTTGTGGCAAAAGTTCATAATCTTTTAGTTCAGAAAGATTTTGCTTCCATCCTTTAAATTCTTTGTAAACGGGCATAATTTCATCGTTAATTTCCGCAGGAAACCGTCGGGTGGTCTCTTTTCCTATTCTATACTGGGTACAAACTTTAAAGGAATCAAAATTATCCATCACATCGGCTTTGGTAAGCACTATTTCCGTAACGCCATTTATCATAATGGAGTATTTGAGTGCAACCAAATCGAGCCATCCGCAACGGCGGGGGCGTCCGGTAGTTGAGCCAAATTCGTGTCCCTGCTCTCTAAGTTTTTCGCCGGTTTCGTCAAACAGTTCAGTAGGGAAAGGACCACTTCCCACGCGGGTACAGTAGGCTTTTACAATTCCTATAACTCGTCCGGTTTGGCTTGGCGCAATGCCCAGTCCTGTGCAGGCACCGGCAGCTACTGTGTTCGAGGAGGTTACAAACGGATAGGAACCAAAATCAACATCCAGTAAAGTGCCTTGTGCACCCTCTGCCAGCACTTTTTTACCCCCTTTCAAATAATCGCTAATTTCATATTCACAATCCACAAAATTAAAACGTAGCAAGGTTTGCAAAGAATTAAACCACTCTTTAAAAACATCTGTAATATCCTTCTTTGGTTTAAAGCCGTTCTTGATCAAGGTATCGGCGTGTTTTTTATAGAGTTCTGAGAATTTATCCAAGTAATTTGGGGTAGTAATATCGCCGATTCGGTAGCCATTTCGTGCCACTTTGTCGGTATATGCCGGCCCGATTCCTTTCAAAGTTGAGCCGATTTTTTGTTCTCCTTTCTGTTCTTCCAGCATAGCATCGAGCCACTTGTGTGTGGGTAAGATAAGGTGTGCTTTTTTCGAAATAAAGAGGTTTTTCACGGGGTTAAGGCCAATTTTTTCCAATGCTTCAATCTCTTTTTGAAACACCACGGGGTCAATCACTACGCCGTTTCCGATGATATTTGTTTTATCGGGATGAAAAATTCCGGATGGGATAGTATGTAACACATGCTTAATCCCGTTAAATTCGAGGGTGTGTCCGGCGTTGGGACCGCCTTGAAAGCGCGCTATAACATCGTAGTGCGGGGTAAGTACATCCACCACTTTGCCTTTGCCCTCGTCGCCCCATTGTAGTCCAAGAAGAATGTCTAATTTCATATTGTCTGAACTGTGATTTATTTGATTATTGTGATTGATATGATTAATGTTTTTTCAATAAGCGGTGTAAAAATATATTATTATTCAATTATACAAAACGAATCACAATAATCATAGTAATCAAATCAATCATAGTCTAATAATCTCCTCTTTCGTGCACCAATTCATATCCGATGTTTGACATACTTTCGGCTAATTTGGCCACCCCTTCTGCGGCCTCCAAGCCTGTGGCTAATTTATTGTTATACAGCATATATTGTTCTCTGACGTGGAGGGGGGAAAGGTTGGGCATTACTACATTGGCTCCTGCTAATACTGCTTTTTCGCGCCCTTTTGGGTCAAGTGTTCCCAACGCAGTAGTAGCCGGTAGTAGCACTTTTGGAAGTAAAAGTCGTGAGAGTGACAATAAAAACAGCGTAAGTTCTACATTTCCCGCAGGAAAATCTGAAAAGGGAGTATCTTTATGGGGAATAAACGGACCAACTCCCAACATTTGAGGCTTGAACTCCGCAATAAACATTAAATCTTCAGCCAAATTCTCTTTGGTTTGGTAGGGAGAACCCACCATAAAGCCTGTTCCTGTTTGAAACCCGATATTTTTCAAGTCGTTTAAACATTGTTTTCGAGGAATATTCGACAAGTTGTTGGGATGTAATTTACCGTAGTGCTCCCCATTAGCCGTTTCGTGCCGCAGCAGATAGCGGTCAACACCGGCATTCTTAAATGCTAAATAGGAATCATAACTTCTTTCTCCTATAGAGAGAGTAAGGGCATTATCGGGGTATTTATTTTTGATTTCACTGATAATTACCAACATTTTTTCATCGGTAAAAAAGGGGTCTTCGCCGCCTTGCAACACAAACGTTCTGAATCCCAATTCGTTTCCAACCCTGCAACATTCTAATATATCCTCTTTTGAGAGGCGATAGCGCAATGTTCTTTTATTTCCTGCCCTGATACCACAATAGAAGCAGTTGTTTTTACAATAATTGGTAAATTCAATTAATCCGCGGGCAAATACTTTGTTTCCAAAATGTTGTATAGAGACTTCGCGGGCTTTTATGAAAGCATAATCAATAGTTTCTCTGTCTCGGTTTGAGAGTAAAAGAATCCATTCCTCTTTTTGAAGAATGGTGTTTTGGAAAAGTTTATCAATTTGAATTTTCACAAATAAGCCGTATTTTCTGAAAAAGATGAAAGTTAAAGATTGAGAATAATAGTTTTTGCAATTTCTTGAAACTCTTCATCGGTAAATTTCAGAATCTCTTTTCCTTGGTTCATATCTCCCTCAACTTTGATTGGTATTAGATGAATATGGGTATGAGGAACTTCCAAACCAATGACTTTAACACCTATTCTTTCGCAGTGAATAGATTTTTTTAGTGCTATGGCAATTTTTTTTGCAAAAAGTATTAATCCGCACAGTTGCTCGTCAGAGAGGTCAAAAATATAGTCGTTTTCAATTTTTGGTATAACCAGAGTATGTCCTTTTGAGGAGGGGCGGATATCCAAGAAAGCAAAAAAATCATTATCTTCTGCAATTTTATAGCACGGAATATCTCCCTTAATAATCTTAGAAAAAATTGTTTCCATTTTACCTTGAGATGTTAATAATTTGAAATTGTAACGTTCCTACGGGTGCCTGAATTGTCGCTATATCCTTTTTCTTTTTTCCAAGCAAACCTTTTGCAATAGGGGAATTAATTGAAATTTTTCCTGCCTTAAAATCAGCTTCCGGTTCAGGAACAATGGTATAGGTCATTTCCATATTATTGGAAAGATTTCTAATAGTAACAATTGAGTAGATTAAAATTGTTGACGTATCTATTTTCGATTCATCCAAGATTCTTGCGTTTGCAATAATATCTTTTAATTTTCCTATTTTCAGTTCCAGCATTCCTTGTGCTTCTTTAGCAGCGTCGTATTCTGCGTTTTCCGAAAGGTCGCCTTTGTCTCTGGCTTCCGCAATTGCCTTTGAAATTTTTGGTCTTTCCACTGTTTCAAGGTTGTAGAGTTCTTTTTTCAGAGCCTCCAAACTTTCCACTGTGTAGTACTTAACTTTGTTCATAATTATTTTGTTGTAAAAAATTTTGTAAAAAAGAAATTAAAGAGGCTTATTTAAAGCCTCTTTAATTTTTTGATAAAGATGGAAGTTAGCCCTTACAAGCTGAGTTTCACACCGATATAGTGGTTTCCTTTACAGAAGTTCGTAAACTTATAGGCATAATCGAAGAAGAGTATTTGATTACCTTTTCCTTTTTTGGCTAAAGGAATTCCAACAGTAACTCCTGCACTTGGTCCCAAATACAAACTTTCGTGATTCATATAAATTCTTTTTTTCCCTTCAATTTCTCGTGTGGAGACACTTTCAAACAAATATCCTGCACGAACTTGAAAATATTGCATAAATCCATATTCAAGACCAATGGCTACATTATCTCTTGAATAAGCATTTGCGATGAAAGAACCTGCTATAGTAATACGGTGTAATGCTTGAGCACGTGTTAAACTTTCAAGTTTTCTGTCTTCTTTATTCATTTGTTGGTATCCTTCGGGGAAGATAAGAAAATCGTATGAAGTTCCTATAGTTAACAGGGCAGGTAGTTCATAGGGTGCCGGGCGGCCTTCATAAGTAATCAAACCGTCAAGATGTTTCAGCTCAACCTTTTCAGAAAGCCCATCCCCTCTATAGGTCATAGGTAGCCCTAAATTTCTAAGAGCAACCCCGATTTTAAAATTGTCGTAGGGACCGGAAAGGTACTGAACACCTATGTCAATAGCAACACCGGTAGCTTTAACATAAGAATTACTTTCATTAACAATTTTAAAGGAGATACCTCCGTGAATAAATTTGTTAAAAGATTTAGCATAGTGCACACCAATAATGTTCATTTTTGGAGAGAAGATTGAGCCGTCTCCATCAGGTTCACCTTCAGTAGTAGCGAGAATATCTCCAAATCCCATTGAAAAAACAGAGATGGCAATAGTTCCCAAATCTGTTTTTCGTCCTGTTTCTTTATTTTTTGCAGTTAATCCCTGACCAATACCGACTGCAGTAATACCAATACCGGTTTGTCCTCCGGATAGAAATTGGGTTCTGGAAAACGCAATATCTGTTTTTTTAGTAAAAGCAAGTCCTGCAATATTACTGAATACTGATTCCAAACCACGTGTTTCTGCTACACCGCATGAGCCCCACCCTGCTGAGCGTGCCCATGGGTCAATAAGAAGATGTTGTGCGCCGGACTGACCTGAACGGTCTCTGTTTCCTGCCATAGCAGTAAAAGCCATAGCAAAGCATCCTAGCATGATGCAAATTAGTAATGTTTTGTTATATTTTTTCATAATCTTAATATTTTAATGTTACTAACAAAAATGTGATTAGAATTGATTCAAGTCTGTTTGACGCATTGTACAGAAGAATTTCAATACTCTTTCGCCAATACCGGGGCAGTTTACATGGATAAGATATACACCACTTGCAATAGGAATATTTGCATGATTCTTCAAATCCCAGTTAACAAATGCGGTTTCACTATCTCCCTTGGTTAGTGTGCGTACCAAAATTCCACTTACTGTGTAAATATTAATAGTAATTTGAGCATTGTTTCTTAAATCCGTGGGCAAGTTGGTAATTTTTACCATTGTTGTCAGCGCGTTCCTTTCATAAGTAGCACCAATCAAGTAAGGATTGGGAACAACATTAATATTATCCAGAATAGAGCTAAATACTCTGGTATCTTCAAATGTGGGTTCCATGCCTTTTGTGGAGAGTTTGTAAACAGGAAAACCCTGATATTTTGCACATTCATCCGGAACTGTGTAGTCTTTGTTTCTTGCTTCCGGAGAGTCGTACCATCTTGAAATATACCTCATATAAGGACGTGTAACGCGGATTTTATAAGTTACATCACAACTCAACCATTTACTTTGCAGTTCCGGATCGGAAGGTTGCATTGGAATGTGTGTGTACATTACATTATTGTATAGCTGCATTTTTGTATTCTTATGAGCCACAATGTCATCTTCAATATTTGGTATTGATTTAAATTTTTGTACCAACCAACGACACTCATCATAAGGGCCGCAATCATAATAGGGGTACTTTTTGTCGTTATCTAAATAACCATCATTTCCACCCCAATCTCTACCTACAAGTGAAAAAGTTTTGTCACTAAGGTTAAAATTACGTTTAAAACCTCTTAAGAAATTTGCGGGTAATGAATACGGAGTTCCGAGAACATTAACATTCGTGACATTGTTGCTATTAATCAAATAGAAAGCAGAGCATGTGTTTCCTGAACTGTTACAAACATACACATAGTGCATTCCACCCCAAACTCTTTGAATTCCATTATCCTCCATAAAAACAGGTCCCATGAGTCGTTGATAATAAAAGTCATATTCATCTTTTGTAATAGTTGTTCCGGCTACTATAGTATAGTTTCCCCATTGAACATCTTGAGTACATATAGCGTATGTTGAGGTAGGATTAAATATCATATCACTTCCGTTTACTAGATTACCAAATTGTCTAAGATTAATATCTGAGTTTTCCGAAAACATAATGTTAAGACGTTCCCCTGTTTCAATATTTACGGCATATCCGGGGAACCATCCCATACCTTCATCTCCGTTAGGTCCGAAACCATCTTTAGAGTTGTCCGGTTTTCCATCTTTATCCACAGATTTTGCTTTTCTCGGTTCATTCTTCAATGCGCCCCCTTCCGATTTGGTAAAATCTCCACACGCCTCTAAAACAATACTTCTTGTCCATAAAGATTTATCCGGTGTAAGAACAATATTAACAGAATACAAGTTAGTTAATGTTTGATTATATCCGGGTTGAAATTCTTGAGATGTAATTCCATTATAAGGTCGTGAACCGTTTTTTCCAAGTCCAAAGTCATAGTAGTTATATTTTCCCCGACCAAAACCTACATTAGGAGTATAATTCATTTTAGGATCATTAAAAGATGGAACTTCCAGTTTGTATAGCTGCCTATTAGAACCGGATCCGGTAATTGTATCAAACGTTTTCTCCGGTAGTGTGTATTTTGCCTGTGGACCACCGTCATAAGGTGAGGTTAAAACGTAGGGTGCCCAGGTTCCATTACAAAGCGTACCCAATTTTCCTTCATAATCTTTGAAAGCACGATCAACAAACTGCCCAATAGGGTCATCACATACACTTTTCGAGGGAAAGAAAAAGTCTTCCTGTTTTGCAAGATCAAAGTTATTTCGAGTATGCACTATATTATTTTCATTATGTCCCGAATAATTATTATCTCCCCACTTACCAAAAAATTTATTTCCTGCACGTATCCAGTTTGAGGGGAGATCTGCATTATCATCACTTAATCCTGTGATCCATGCGGGTCCATTATTTTCAAAAACAATATCGTTCTGAATATCAATTTTTTCACTTTGGCAAAACGCAAATTTTATTCTAAACATGTTATCTTCATAATACTTATTAATTGTAGAATCAATTATTTGGCCTGTTTTTCCATCCCTCTCATAATATTTATAGTTAACCAAGATATCATCCCAGTGTTTGAGTGTTAGCGGGTCTTTTGTTATAAAGTCAACATTTTTAATTGCTATTGAAATACCTAACGGGAAAATAATCTGTTCATTAAACCGTCCTATTCCGGTTTGCGATTTAAACTCTCTTATAGGTATTTCGTTTCCATCATCATCTTTATTACATAAACCTGCCTTTATGAGTTCTTCGTTTGAAACCGATTGGTCAATGGTAAGTATCCAAATAGCGTCATTTCCAACATCTCGCCTATTTTTCTTCTCTTTTGAAACAATCGTATCGTGTTTAAGTATTGCTGAATCAATGATAACAAGTGTATAGTCGAACGGTTTAACGCGCAGCGGGTCAACTACTTTAACATTAAGAGGGCCTGCATTTTTTTCATATTGAAGTTCTCTAACTCTATAGTCGCCTTTATCTCCGCCTCGTGCAATTTTCTCCATAGTTTCTTTTGAAATATCAAGTGCTATTCCACCATTACCTTGTCCATCAACGCGGGTAATTACCGGAATATTTCCATAATTACTATTTAAAGTCAATCCACCTCCATGCACTGTTGGCGGGTGAGGAATACCCTGAATAGGGGTAACGGATTTTCCTTCCGGAGTTTTTCTACCCCTTAGATACGGAAACTTATTACCCCACAATCCATCAGGACTAAGTTCATCAATATAAAAAGGAAGGTACTCATTATAGGCATAGGCTACCCCAATAAAATAGTAGGTTTTATAGTTCACTAAGTTCTCTTTGGTAAAAGCATCTCTTGTAACTTCGAAAGAGTGTTCTATTCCTGTGTTGGAACCATATACTTTTTCCTTTGGAACGGCTGCTCCTAAATCTCCGTCAAATTCCCAATTAATAATTCTTCCGATAGGTTCTCCGGTTTTCTCATTATAATTAACAATATCGTACTGCTTAATTAACACTGCCTTAGTTGGATTTTCCAAATCGTTGGCACCCACTTCCGGTCCATTAACCTGATATATTTGATATCCTTCAAAACGATATTTTTTATCGTAATCTATACCATTACAAACCATTCCTGCCGAAAGCGGTATTGAATCCGGAATGGTTTTATCCTCTTCAACGTAGCCTTCATTGGCATTATTACTGTAGGGAGGGTTAGACAACAACACAATCAATTTTCTGTCATATTCTCTAATCGTAAGGTGTGGGGCATCCGGACCATCAATTATTTTGAAACAGTTTTCGAACAATGCCTGGGCTTTGTCGTCTGCTACAAATAACAATGGAAGTGCTGCCTCGTTTCCTCCGGCATTAGCTCTCGCCCATGGAACACCCACAGTTACGTAATTACAAGCACCCTGGATGAGTGTAAAAGGACCGGCAGACTGCATAAATCGGCGGTCGTCAGGGTTGTTAGATTGGATGGTTGCATTTCCATGCGGCTTCACCTCCGACCAGTTTCCGGTTTTTCCTCCAAAATTGTAGTTTGATCCAGGAGATACTCCACGTGTTCCCCAGTTACAAAAGTCTGTTCCTTTTGGAAACATAAAAATAGTTATTACATCGTCAAGGGTCGGACTTGGTAGAAGAGCATTTCCGCCATAGTACATATACTCACCGCCTTTCCATTTTCCGGTTAACAGATTGTAATGACCTATTGCAGTATGTGGGTCTCCATTAGCAGCTCCGGAGTTATTATGGTAAATAAAGGCTCGCATTCCGAAACGCTCGTTATCCACAATTCCGTCATTAAAATTAACTCCATTAATTGCAAACTGGTCATTCCATCTCACTGTTTCTTGAACACCGCCCACAGTTACCATAATGGTATCGGTAAGATTATCGGGACCATCTTTTGCCCACCAATTATTACCTTCTTTTCCCCATTTTTCAAATATTTTTTTCACAAATCGTTCACAATACTCAACCTGTTCTACATTTCCGTTAATGTCAGCACTGCCGGCATGGAAAGGGGGACTGTCGGTACCGTCTTTATCTATATAGGGACCTTGAAAGAAGTCTAATCCAACGGCGGGGGGATTCTCTCCGTAAGCATAAACCTGACCTGTACCATCTTTCCATGCGCCGTTATAACAATATCCCAATCCTCTCAAAATATCACAACCCACGTAGTCATCTTTTTCGTATCCTAAATCGGGGTCACACCATTGCGAGAAGTAGGTTCTTTTGAGCGTATTAGACCCTCTGTTGATAATTTCGTAGGAGTAGAAGGTCATTTTATTAAGTTCATCATTGGTGGCGAAAGCAAAGGCCTGAACTCGAATCTCAAGTCCTATGGAGTAAAGGCTGCCCGATTCTTTGTGTGTTCCGCCTCTATCGTTGAGGAACCAAAATATGGTTTCATCTCCTTTAAGCACGTGGTCTGCGTAGATTTGCATATTATCCCAACCGTACGCAGGGTTTTGTCGAAAATCAATTCTTTCCGGGGGTATACGTAAAGCTTCGGGGTTTGGTCTTGTTCCAAACGGATCGCAAGTGTCACGCACACCCCACCATGGGCATTTTTTTGCTCTTTCTAAATTTTCTGGTGTCCACGGACAAAGTTCGTTGCTGAAGTCATAATAGGGATAGTCTCCCTCTTCCGGTTCGTAAGTGTTATCATCTCCTCCAACATTACAAAAGGGGGCTAAATACCTTGATTCTCCAAATGCAGCACGTCCGTGCGCGGGCCAATCTCTGATAGATTTCGGCATTACATAATTGGGGTCTTTATAGGAGATTTTGTGTCTTTCCACCTCAACGCGAGACATGGGAAAAAACCGGTCCCAATATGCACAGGAGGCAGGAATAATACTGGCATTATCCACTTTAAGCGGACCCGTCCAATAGTCGTTTCCATCTTGCTCGAATCTCATAGCAGCCACGCGAACGTTTCCGGCATCATCAATCCCTCCAATCCAAAGTGCTCCCGAAAACAAAGAGGTTTTTCCGGAACCTCTGGGAACTTCATATTCTGCCCTTTCTCTAAACCACATGGTTCCATTCGTTTTAAGATATGCACGAACATTGTTTAAGGCAAGATCAATGGCTTTACTCGGTTTATGACATTCCGCATCAGCTTTTGCCGATTTTTTTACAACAGGTCCCTTGTATCTCTCTGCCTGTACCTGCAAGGTAGCAAACAAGAAAATCAGGGAAAATACGATAAAAAATTTACATTTACTATTCATAATTAATATTTTTATTACGTTAGACATTAAAAGGAAAATTCTATACCCAAAATCACACAGAAAGGGGTATTATAATTGAAAGGATTTGCGATAAACATATTGTAGTAATTTTTTGCAGAAGTAAACGGAATACCATTTATGTACCCATCTTGAACAGAACTAATGAATAATGAAGATGTTGTATAGCCATCCGAATCGGGCCGGCCGGTGTAATCGTAAACATTAATAGCACTTTTTAGATTTAAGAGATTTTGGAAATCTAAAATAAAGGTAAGAGCACCCGGTTTACTTTTAGGTTTTCCTGATTCGGTTTTTTCCTTTTTATTCGCTAAATTCAAATAGAAAGACTTGTCAATTCTTAAATTACAGTTAAACTGCCAGGGCATATTTGCACCATTAATATTTCCTTTAAGTTGCCCGCTTGTTCTTTCTCCCCAACCTAAAACAGAATACACAATTCCCGAACGGGAATAGGGCATACCTGAGGCTGCTAAGATTGATAAAGTAACTCCCGAATTTTCCAACCATCTGATCTCTTTTTTCGTATCTGTTCCTTTCTTTTGTTTTACCGTAACAGGACCATTATAGGCGGCTCCCTGCGGGAAGTTCAAATATACCGTTGCTGAAATATTGTGGCGTTGGTCGTAGTTTAAGTTTGTGAGCGTTCTTAGGTTCGGTTGACCGGAAGCAATAATACTAAGGTTAGAGCCTGATGTTGAACCTGTTCCTTTGGCAAACTGCAAGGTGTAGTTGGCGCGGAAAGACAAGTTTTTCGCACCTCTCATATTAAGTCCCAATACAAATCCTTGAGTTGTTCCAAAATCTTGATTTTCATAAGAGTAATACGTGTTAGGATAAGCACCTGAATAGCGATAGGATTGAACCTGGTCTCTAATCTCATTATAATATGCACCAAAACTAAGTGCAGCATATTCTCCAACTGCCTGACGAAATCCGATTTCATACATTACGGTCTTATGAGGTCTAAGGTTAGGATTGGCAATAATATCTCTATAACTTTGCCGTCCCGAAATAAACAGGTATGCCACAGGATCAAGTTGCAAGTTTGTAGGACGTACTGTGATGATATTATAGTGTGCATAAAAGAGCGAGTTATTAGAAACGGGAAACGAGAACGAAATACGTGGCATCCAACTTAATGGATTATTATACTTTGTAAAAGCTCTAAAATCAACTTTAGAGATTGCATCGGGAGCGGGTGCTTCTTTTAAAATAGGGCCACCGGCACCCAAATAGGATACCGGGTCTGCAATTTCTTGACCTTGATTATTATACCATATTTTTCCGTTTCTGTAAGCAACGATGCTCGAGGGTGCTGTGGATGCATCATTATCAGCTAATGAAACATAAGGAATCCAGTTATCGCCAATATTATCAGGGAATGGGTAATCTGACCAATCCTCGTGAATTTTTAATTCCTTAACATTAACCGCAGGTCTCAATAAAAACGGATCTCTTAATACATATTGATTGGCATTAAAATAATCCACCCGCAAACCTAAGGAGAAAAGAAGATTTGAAATTGAGAATTTATCCTGCAGGTAAAAACCCATATAGATAGGTTCAAAAGCGCCAATACTATATTTATCATCAGAGTGGAAATCTTCACCATTAAAAAACTTTTCTAAATTCAATTTTTTATTGGATATATTTCCCTTATAATCAAACCCATTGTAGCTCACAATTTGATCTCCCAAGTTAAGGAGTTCATAATTAGAAAATAACCCTAATCCTGCACTGGCAAACATACTTGGGTCGTAACTGTCAATGTCGAGATATTGTTTCTCTTCTGTGATACCTAAATATTTTCTAAGATTTTGATCAAAATTGGTTAGTTTAGGAGCTACGTTGTACATGAGTGTATCGTCAATCATGTAGCCCGGTTCTACATCAATATAGTACCATTTGGGACCATCCGGACCGCTTTTCCAGTATGGGTCGTCAAAATTAAGCGGAAAATAAGATTCGTCGTAGGTTAAGTTTCTCATTGTTTTCCATAATCTGTTGGCACTAATTCCATAACCTCTCTGGGTACGTTTGTCAAATTCCCAACCAAATTTAACTTCATGGTCACTGATATTAAGAGATAAATTTATCCTTGCACCAAAGGTCTCTTCTCTCGCTTTTGAAAGTCCTCCGGCTACAACAGAACCGGGTGCATAATACAAGTTCGTTGCTATCCAATCCGGATTGCCTCCGGTCTGTTGATTGCCTCCATTAAGAAGTCCAAAAAAAAGTGTATAATGGTCTTGGTTAAAATTTTGAGTAAAACTTCCGGTAATAGTTCTCAAAAAATCGATTACCTTTTCTTTTTCTTCCGGGGTGGCAGTTAGGATGTCAATGTTAATTTTGTCCTTGATAAGGTCAACCAATGCTTGTGTGTAGGGTATTAAATCGGGGTTGTAACGAGCTCCGTTTTTGGTCCATCCGTCTTGGTCAAAGGTAACAAAGTAGGGAGCTTGCCAGTTAGAAAGTTTTACAACGGGTACATCTGCAAATACGGATGAGTCTGAAGGATAGGGATAGAATCTAATTACAGCATCGGTATAATAATCTTTTCTTTCTGTTGTAAACTTTCCAATATATCCATAATCAAAAACGTTGTTTTGATGCACCCTATCCTGAGAAATACTATTTACTAACTGGAAGTTTGCACTTATGTCATACATTACATTTTTCAGAATTGCATTTGCTGCAGTATCTGTTTTTACACGGTGCACGAGTCTGGCGTTTAATCTCAACGTATTATTGGAATAAACTGTATTCCGTGAAGAAGCGAATAATGATGATCTTCTATTCCAGTCATGTCCGCCGTTAAATTGATAGGAACCGGACAAAGAGAAGCGAAGGTTGTTTTTAGATCTTCCTCTTGCATCTTTTCCACCTCCCATAATATCAATTTTTGCTTGTGCAAGAAAATCATAATACTGGGCATCTTTTCTATATTTAATTTTTTGAAAGTCTTCCTCTTTGAGATCATTTGCACGATAGAACGGGGTAACTTTTTCTCCAACAGTGTTCCAGCGGATAGGATTATTAGTAATATCTTGAATAACTCCGGGTTTGGCAATCCAAACACCTCCGTGTGCGGGGCGACCGTCAATGTCATAAATACCGCGGGCAGAGAGTAGGAATCCCATTCTGGCGGGATCCTGGGGGGTTTTGCCCTTAAGCAATGGTCCTGTAATTGTTGCCTCTCCCAACATTTGTCCGGATCCTTCCAGTGAACTTCTAAGTTCAACACTACCGTGATATTCTTTTGCCACACCACGGGTAGTAATAATAGTAAAGCTGGTACCATCTCCAAATTCGGCAGGAATACCTCCTTGGAGAAGTTCAAGTCCCTCAATCGTTTGAAAAGAAACACCACTTAATCCGCGTACACGCACTCCGTCAATAATGGTTTGCTGTCCGTCGCTGCGGTGTCCACGAATAGATTGAACCGTTCCATCCACAGATGCCACTCCTGCCATGCTTGTAAGTACGGCTGAAATATTTCTGCCCGGTTGTTTTCGTACTTCCTCTCCTGTTAATTTTTCAGAAGACTTAGTGTTGTCAGGATCGAAAATTGGAGGTACATAAGGTATCTCCACTTCTTCCAATTCATTAGTACAGTTAATCTTAAGATTAACAAACTTTACATCGGAACTTGGAACATAGATACCCTTTTCGGTATGAATGCTCTGACAAGTCATAGTTCCACCGGTAGAGATATCATACGTTCCGGCAGGAACTCCAAAGATTTGGTATTGGCCCTTATCATCTGTCATACCCATATTTACATTCTTACCCTCCTGTTTAAGGAAGATTTGAAGGTAGGGAATGGGATTGCCATTCTGATCTTTGACCTCACCTTTAATGGTACTCTGAGCATATAAAACGCCCAGTGCCAGCATACACAATGAAAGTGTAAAAAGTAACTTTTTAATCATAGCCATTAAATTATATTAAACATAAATTTTGAGATTTTTTTTAAGGGTGTAAAGATAAATTTATTTCGTTTCTTTCGTTACGAAATTAACAAAAAATGAAAAAAAAAAACGTATATAATTAATTTCTAACGTTTTTAAAAATTTCACCAAATAAAAATGCTTTTTGTAAGTCAGTGCCCTCAAATAGATCTGAAACTTCTGTTTCTTTCTCTAAATCACTATCTTGCGAAATAATTTCCGGATTTTTTTGGGAAAAATCGCTCTTTTCAAATTTTTGAGTTTTTTGCTTCTTTTTACTTTGTTTTGAAGAAATATTTACTTTTTCTTGCATATTAACATCGTTTTGTTGATAAAAAAATACTGGCTCCGGTTCGGGTAAATAATCGTCTTCCTTCAGATAATAAGGGAAATTTTCCTCTTCTTTAGAAACAGATTGATGTTGTTTTTGTCTTTTCGATTTTTTGTATAAACTAAAAACCGACAGTGCCAATGCAATTAGAATAAATAATATTTGTTCAATGTCCATTTATCTCATTTTTAAATCTCTATAAATTTTTGTAATTATTTTTTTGGTGTAAAGTGGAAAATCCGCCTTCATCATCCAATCGTAATAGGGAGGCTCTATGGTAAATACCTTTTTTACAGGAACTCCTTTGTATTTTCCAAAATTGAAAACTTCCTCATCTTTTTCATTAAAAACGATATGTCCGGCAAAATCAACAGTTCTGTGTTCACGGGAAAACTCACTTAACAGTTTCACATTGTTTTCCAACTTTGTAATTTTTCCTGTTTTTGCATCTTGATGTGTTTCACCTTCATACTTAGCAAGTTGACCTTTCAATATTTCAAATGTTGCGCGTGAATCCGCAAGCGCCTGATGTGCCTCGGTGAGTTCCTTAAAGCAGTAAAAACGATAGGCTGCACTTAAATTTCGAGGTTCCATTTTGTGGAAAATATTCTGCACATCAATGCACATTTTGTCTCTTAAATCAAAATCTTTTCCTATTCTTAAAAACTCTTCAATCAACAACGGAAGGTCGAATTTATTGGAGTTATACCCCGCTAAATCGCAGTCTTCAAGAAAAGCAAGAATCTCGTCTGCAATTTCTGAAAAAACAGGCTCATTCTCCAAATCCTCGTTGCTAATCCCGTGTACTGCTTCCGCCTCCTTGGATACGGGATATTCGGGATTAATGCGCCATACTTTTTCCTCTTCCCTGCCGTCAGGATAAATTTTGAGTAGAGCCAGTTCTATAATTTTATCTTTCCCAACATTTAAACCGGTGGTTTCAACATCAAAAAAAACAAGTGGACGATTTAGGGAGATATTCATTTAAAGATTTAAAATTTAAAATTTAAAGATTTAATACATTGAACCCATATTTTCAAAAGCACCCTTAGTAGCATAGTTCAATGGTTTAATTTTTTATTAATTTTATGGTTTCAATAGTGTTGTTTTCTTTATTAATTCTTACAAAATAGATTCCTGCCGGCAAATGAGAAATGTTGATTACATTAATTGACAATTGACAATTGACAATTGACAATTGTTTTTTGCCGAAAATATCAAATATTTCCACATTATTAATTTTCCATTGTCCATTGTCAATTGTCAATTGTCCTGTGGTTGGGTTCGGATAAACGGTGGTTTTTGATGCTGGAGTATTCTTGATACTCAAATTGTTAAGTTTTCCAAAGACAGGTCTCAACATAGGAGTACCTTTAAAAACCGAGGTTTCCCAATTCCCGCCGGTATTGTATTTGAAATAATCTCTTGAATCCGTATTTTGGTCAAATCCAATGTTTAGCTGAACGTTGCCGTGCTGTTCAAAGCCAACCCAAAAAGTTCCCGTATCAAGAAGAATTTTCTCATTCAGACGGTATTCTGCAAAATCAAGAAAATTTACTGCATACTTCGGGTTATTATTGTCTTGAGAATAGAATAAATGTCCGGGTTTTCCGTTATCATCGCTCCAAACCATAATCGTAAAAGAAGCGTTTAAGTTTGCGCTGTCTTTGGTATGATTAAACCACATCCTCACGGCACTTAATGTATCGGGTTTCCGCAGCGAAAATTTCATCGCCAAAAAAGCATTGCCATACTGATTGTTCAAACAATATCCATATTCTGCGGTGCCGTCATCGTATGCAAAATAGTTGCCGAATTTTTGTTCAAAAACACAGGTATCATTGGAAAGACAAAAAACCTCTCCCACAGCGGTGTTTGCGTAAACGTGAATAATTTTATAAGTTGCAGGGGCTTTCAATGCGTCGTCTTTAAATATGATATCACTTTCTATTGTCGGATTTTTCTGGGCTGAAATAATATTGAAACCATGAGAAAAATAAGGGTTTGTACTTACAGCCGTTTGGGTTGGGTATGCATAAGGTTTAGGGTTGTCATTCTCGTATACGATGTATTTATAGGAAGAAGCACGCGGTCCGTCACTTAAATTTATTAAATAATTTGTAAAATTCTCTTTTAAATCATCTTTATGAAATTGTTTCCATGGCATCGCCTGATATTTTTCCAACATAGAGGTAGTAGGAACAGCAAATGCCAGGTCATTGGTAAATTCATCTTTATAATTTCTATTCACATCTAAGCGAATATAGTCAATGTGCCACTGGTCCACATTTCCTACCCAACTGTTGTGGCTTTCTTTGGACAAACTTGCATAGTTTCTAAATCTGAATTGAAATTTATCACAGAAAAAATTAGCCTCCATTATTGGAATTAATATCTGTTTGAAATATTGAAGCGGATTTTGGGAGGTCCAATCTTTAAGTTTAACTCCGGGGGTGGACCAAATATGTTTCCAAACCGTAACGGAAGAATCGGGCAGAATATCTTTCGTATATCCAAATTCAAGAACAAGAGAGTCATTAATATCTGGTTGAGTTCCTAGTAATTCCCACATTTCACTTCCCACGACTCCGCCGCCACCGGGTTGAAAGTAAAAACTGAAATACACTGAATCTTTTTGAGTAATTGGTTTTAAAATTCCATCAACCAGCAACGAGTCTAACCTTATATATCTGGAAGTTAGCGTGTCCGCACCTCTCGGAGTTGTGGTCAAATGCGGGTAAATCTCTCCCAATTCATTCAAAGCGTCTAAAGTAGCTACGCCAACGGTGGGCGAAAACACCGGAAATGAAGTATTCACAAAAGCCTGTTTATCAACAAACAGATTCTCATTCGGATACCCCGTGTAATTTGAAAAATCCTCAAAAAAAGGAAGCCAAATGGGCGTGTTTTCTGTTTTACCCGATTTCTGAGTGTTCCTTTGTTTCCGAACTTCATCCTGTAATTGCGGATTTGTTTTAAGTCCGGTTAAAAATTCCTGTGCAAAAAGCGAACCGCTTAAACCAAAGAGGCAAAACAGGAAAAAAGTTTTAATGAGTTGTTTTTGCATAATATATATATATGTGTTCATTCTTCTGTTTCATTTTCTAATTCATCGGGCAGGTCATCGGGGTTTTTTCCCACTACTAAGGTAATGGTTTCTCCTGTGTTAACCTCCGTTCCGGGCAGGATGACCCTTCCTTTGTAAAGTTGTTCTAATACGGCATTTTCATACGGACTCGCTTTATAGATTACCGGAGCAAGTTCAAGCCCGATGGCTTTCAGCATAATCTCCGCCTGTCGCAGAGAAACATCCTGCAACTGAGGCATTACTACCTTGGGGGGGGTATTCGATGCCACCGTAACATACACTTTTCTCCCCTTTTTTACCATCTCGCCCGCGTGGGGGTCCTGCTTCAGTACCGTTCCCTGCGGCGAATTTCTATCATACAAATAATCCGAAACCACAATAATGTAGTCTTTCGAAACAGTTTCCTTGTTTAACAACTCGTTGGAATCCATACCCACAAAACTGGGCATTACTACTTCTGTTCCGTGGCGTGTGTAGGAATCAAGCACGATAAGCGTTATGACACAGATAAGTACAAAAATACCCGTAGCCAATAATATATGAAATCCCAATTTTTTTGAAGAAAAGAAAAAGGTTTTAAGATTTGACATATTTTTCGGGATATCTTTTAAAAACAGCAAAAGTATAATTTTATTATAATTGTGTGCATAATAAAATTTTTGTTTCTTTGTCAAACTATTTATCAATCATTATTTTTTTATGAATCCCCTGTTTAAATCACACGTTTATAAAGCACGGAGAGAACAGTTAAGTGCTGCATTTTCTACCGGTTTGGCACTTTTTTTATCCAATGAAGAATCTGCCGTAAATTATCCCGCCAATACCTATCATTACAGGCAAGACAGTAATTTTCTGTACTTTTTCGGATTATCAATTCCTAATATTGTTGGGGTTGTTGATTTTGAAAGAAGAAAATCGCTGTTATTCGGCGATGATTTTACCATTGATGATATTATTTGGATGGGCGACCAACCCAAGCTCTCAGCACTGGCTGCCGAAGTGGCTGTGGATGAAGTGCGCCCACTCGCAGAATTAGCAACCTATTTAAAAAACAAAGAGGTACATTTCACGCCTCCGTATCGTCCCCATAACAAAATTGAATTATCCCGTTTGTTAAACAAGAACATTGATGAACTTTCCCCCTCTGTTCATTTAATTAAAAAAATTGTATCTCTCAGGGAAATTAAATCGGCGGAAGAGATTGAGCAGATGGAAGATGCGATGAATATTGGGGTAAGAATGCACGCTATGATAATGTGCTGCTGCAAGCCGGGCGTAACCGAGCGGGAACTCTTTGGCATTGCCGAAGGTATTGCGCTGGGGATGGGAAACGGCACCTCTTTTCCTATTATTCTTTCCCAAAACGGACAAACGCTGCACAATCATAATCACGATTTAACTTTAGAAAAAGGGAGATTATTGGTAATGGATGCCGGTGCGGAAAATGTGATGAACTATTGCTCCGACCACACCCGCACCTTACCTGTATCGGGTAGTTTTTCCGAACAGCAAAGAGAGATTTACGAAACGGTGTATCTGGCGAATATGGCTGCCATCGCGAATTGTAAACCCGGAATATTTAATCTGGAAAATCATAAAATTGCCGTAACTATTATTACCGAAGGGCTTCAAAAAATTGGGTTAATGAAAGGAAATCTTGAAGAATCGGTGGCACTGGGGGCGCACGCACTTTTTATGCCACACGGGTTGGGACACCAAATTGGTTTGGATGTACACGATATGGAAGATTTGGGTGAAAACTATGTGGGATACGATGATACCATTCAACGAAGTAATATTTTTGGCTGGAGGTCGTTACGAATGGCAAAAAAATTAAAACCCGGACATATCATTACCGTTGAGCCGGGCATCTATTTTATTCCGCATCTTATTGATATATGGAGAAATGAAAAGAAATTTGTCGATTTTATTAATTATGAAAAAGTGGAAACCTACAAAAACTTCGGGGGGATTAGAATTGAAGATTGTGTGCTTATTACCGAAGAGGGACACCGCGTTTTAGGAACACACTTACCGAAATCGGTTACTGAAATTGAAACTATTTTACAATCATAATCCCATTGGCAATGAAAAAACTAATTATCATAATCATTCTTTGCTGTTTATCAACAATTCTATTATCTTGTGTTGATACGTGCACTTGTATAGATTCGAATAACAAGGTAACAGAAATTGAGATTGACCCCTCTGAAAGTTGCAGTTCCAAATCCGGTCCGGTGTTGGGAGAATGTTCTTAGACATCAACGCTATGAAAAAGAAGAAAGAACTTCAGAATGCGGGAATTCCAAACCGCGTGTTTGTAAAAATAAAACCTGTTCCCAAAACAGAGTGGGAAGAGAAAAACATTATCTCCTACCACTATTTTTCTTCTCCTTTTGGAAAAATTTTGGTAGCCTCAATGCCCCAGGGGATTTGTTATGCGGGATATTTCTTCTCTCGAGAGCAGGCGTTGCAGGAATTGCGCGACAGGTTTCCAAAATCTGTTTTTCGACGGCATAAAAATAAGCAGCACGAGCATATTCGAGCACTTTTTAACGGAAAGTGGGAAAAAGGAGAGAAATTGGTTTTGTATTTAAAAGGCACCGATTTTCAACTTAAAGTCTGGAATGCTTTATTGAAAATTCCCGCGGGAAAACTCTCCACTTACAGTAAAATTGCGAAATCAATCGGTTTTCCCAAGGCGCAGCGGGCAGTAGGAACAGCCATTGGTAGAAATCCTATATTATATATTGTACCTTGCCACCTTGTAATCGCCCAAAATGGCAAAATGGGTGGTTTCTACTGGGGAGTAGAAAAGAAAATTGAGTTGTTAAATGCTGAAAATGCAGGCTATTTGCACTTCAACTCGTAAGTTTTTCCATCTACTTCCAATTTTGGAGGATGGCTATAATCTGCACAGTTTCCGTTTTCATTAACAAAATTGTTCTTGTACTCTTTATCAAGTTGTCCGTCAATGTAATGTTTGCAATTACAATACTTGTTGCAAGAAAAAGAAACCAATGCAATTACTGCAAGAAGAAGAAGAAATAATTTTTTCATATCGATATAATTTTTAAATGATGATAAACTTATGCTCTCAAAATTACAGGTGTTTCTGCTTCTGTAAAATGAGTGGCAAAGATATTAAAATTTTCTTTTAATAATGAAACTATAATTTCGCGAATAAAATGTTCTCCTTCAAAGTGCCCAATATCAATAAGTAACATTTTATTCTCAGGGATAAAGAAATCGTGATATTTCAGGTCTCCGGTAATATAGGCATCTGCGCCTGCAACCATTGCGTGAGTAACGAAAGAGGCACCGCCCCCGCCGCAAACCGCCACTTTTTTAATATCTTCATGCATATTTCCGGAATATCTTACGGTTTCGAGTTTCAGTTTTTCTTTTACATATTGAATAAATTCCTTCGCCGGCATTGGTTTTGGCAAGAAGCCAACTCTTCCTAACCCCACCTCTCTGTTAAGGTTTTCTAAAGCAATAATATCAAAAGCGGGTTCTTCGTAAGGATGATTTTGATAGAGGGTATCAATTACCTGACGCTTTTTTATTTTAGGGAATATCATTTCAATGCGATCTTCTTCAACCCGTTCCATACGATTGTGTTTACCAATACTCGGATTTGAGCCCGTGAGGGGTTTAAAGGAACCTATTCCTTCGCAGGAGAAACTGCAATGCGAGTAGTTTCCTATGTTTCCGCAACCGGCTCTAAACAGGGCTTCTTTCAATAACACACTGTTTTCTGAGGGTGCAAACACAATTAGTTTGCAGAATTTGTTTTCTTGCGGAGAGAGTACCGACAATTTTTGCAGTCCTAATTTTTCGGCAAAAACCACATTACCGCCCTGTTTACCACTGTCGATATTGGTGTGCATCGAATAGAGGAGAATCTTGTTTTCCAATGCTTTGCAAAGAATTTTCCCCACTCTGTCGGTTGGTTCTATTCTTTTTATACTGTTTTTATAGATGATGGGATGATGTGAGATTACCATATTGGCACCTTTCGCAATGGCTTCGTCAATTACGGCTTCGCTCAGGTCGAAACACAGCACAACTCCTTTAATGTCGCGTTCTTTGTCGCCGCATTGCACGCCGCAATTGTCAAAATCTTCCTGCCAGTGAAGCGGGAATTTTTGTTCTAAAAAATGGATTACTTCTTTAATTTTCATAATAAGATTTGTTTTTCACCGAATTGAAGTGCAAAAATAGTAAAATGTGTTTATAAATAAAAAAAAGGCTGCCTTTGTTATCAAGACAGCCTTCAATTCAACGAAACAACTCAAGTTATCTCTTCACTATTTTTCTGGTTTCTACAGTATTAGCATATTGAATTCTGATATTGTAAACGCCTGCAGGGAGTTTACTAACATCAATTTCGGCAGTTTCTGATGCTTTTTTAGTAATCACTTCTCTACCAAGGAAGTCAAAAAGTGAAATACTCATATCATTTTGATTCTTATTTACCACGTACAAAATATCAAATGCCGGATTGGGATAAAGCAAGATTGGAGATTTTTCTATGGTAGTAATGCTATTAACAGAGTCGATGTAAATACTTAGGTCTTTTGTTTTGTCGGTATATGCGTTTGCTGCTTTTACCACAAAATCATACTTTATATTTTTCTCCGTAGGTGTTCCTGATATTTTTCCTGTTGGGGCATCTAATGTTAAGCCGGCCGGCAGTTCCCCACTTACTAAACTCCAAGTGATGGGGGTTGCACCGGTAGCGGTTAGTGTTTGGTTGTATGCCACTCCTAATGCACCGTTTGGCAGGCTTTCAGTAGTAATGGTAATAACAGCAGGGTTGATGGAAATACTTAGGTCTTTTGAATCGCTTCCGTATGCATTTGTTGCTTTTACTTTAAAATCATACTTTTTATCTTTTTCGGTAGGTGTTCCGGATATTTTACCTGTTTGGGCATCTAAAGTCAAGCCTACCGGCAGAGTTCCACTTTCTATGCTCCAAGTGATGGGAGGCGTACCGGTGGCGGTTAGCGTTTGACTGTATGGCATTCCTTCTTCACCGTTCGGTAAGCTATTGGTTGTAATAGTAGGAGGCGTTTCTGCCTGAATAGTTACTAAATCGGAGTACACCACAAAATAGTTATCAGTAAAAGTTTGCCATTGAGGATTATTCTCTCCAGTTGAAGTACCTTCTAACGCTCCGCCGGGCATATCGTCAACCATAAAGAAAATATGGAACTGTTTTGAAGCGTCGTTGGTCTTATCAACCACAACTTGTGGATGGGTACAATTTTCTTGAAGGTGTGCTTCCTTATTTACACGAAGCCAGCCGGGGTGTCCCCATGAAGCCAAATCGTTATGCCAATTTTTGTCAAATTTCCAAGCTTCTCCTTCTTTAACATAAGAACAGGCAAAAATTCTTGAATAATAATAAAGGTTTGTGGGGTGCATTGTTGTATGATCTTGAACGGCTAATGCCACAATAAGCCTGTCGGGACCTGCAAGAGCCATGTGAATCTTATGAATCATACCGAAAGGGCTATAACATACCATTTGTTCATCAACAAAATCTTCACCAACGAAAGACCATGCCAAAACAAGCCTGCTTTCATTTTGTATTTGCATGTTTATATCCGGGTTAAGAGCCTCATTTTGATCGTAATTGGTAAATGGGTCCAAGGTTTCGTTCCAGTAAAGTGCATGAGAGGTATATTTATTAGAATAATTACCTCCTGATGAACTACATGCCATAAATGCTATATGACATATTCCTGCATCGTCAATAATCAAGCTATGGCCGGTGGGTGCAGCAACTTGTACACCGAAAGGATAAAACTGATTTTTCATTGGATTTGCCCATGCTACCTTTTTTTGCCAGGTAGCTCCATTATCTGCAGATTTGAAAACAACAAGGTCACCTACGGCACTTGCAAGGGAAAGGGCGATAATACCATTTTTTGGCTCAGCCCAAACATAAGAATCAGCTGAATAACAATGGTCAAGGTAGTCATAGTTAGGAAGGAAAGTGTTTAGTTTCACACGTTGCGGGCTCCAGGTAGCACCACCATCGGTTGATTTTGAATAGAGTAAAGGGTGTTGAGGATCGGTTGTAGCAGCATCGGTATTATCAACAGTAATCATATGGATTACCCCGTCATTTACACAGATTCGTGCCCAACAATTCGCTCCTGGCAATGTTGATTTTTTTGTCCACGTACCGGTACCTACTGTTTCTCTTGCCCAAAGACAAACTGTTGCAGGAGTAGTAGAAGTGTGAGAAGCAATAACCTCTCCGTTGCCAAGTGGTGCCCAACTGGGCCAACCGGCTCTTTCATTTTCAATTCTAACGATGTTGTCCGGGTTGCCGGTCCAATTGGTCCCGTCAAAATAGTTATAGAAAGCACCTCTGTCTGGAAAACTTGGTGGAGTTTGGACGCCACCGGTCCATGTGGCAACCATTCTACCATCGGGAAACTTGTAGAATCTGCTTCCGAAAGATTTGTTTGTTTGCGTATCGTACTTGGTTTTTCCGATCATTTTTTCTTGGGGTGCAAGAACGATAGGAGTCGTAGAGGGTACATAAGTACCTTCTGTTGGGATGAAAGAAACAGCGTCAACGGTATTGGCTTTGAGAGAAGCAACGCCATTGAATTTTCCTTGATTTTGTCCGAAAACGCCAAAAGCGATCAGACATAAAGACGAAATGAGAAGAATTCTTTTCATAATAAATTTTTTTGTTAATAATTATTTTTGTTTAGCGGGGCAAAGATATAAAAATTATTTATTGAAAATGATTTTCTTCTTTTTTGTTTTTTTTTGAAAAAAAAGCCCCACATTTCTGTGAGGCTATAGTATTGGGCGACGACCTACTCTCCCACCGAACTGGCAGTACCATTGGCGCTATCGGGCTTAACTTCTCTGTTCGGAATGGGAAGAGGTGTGCCCCGACGCTATTATCACCGCAATATCTCTGTCCTTTCGGACGTATGACATTGACATTGTGATTGGAA
>Ga0209737_10000322_pt1 | contig 41739 bp, 37 predicted proteins | sample TergutCu122P3_FD_187284 | JGI IMG/M metagenome (GOLD analysis project Ga0209737, IMG submission 187284) | Cubitermes ugandensis P3 segment gut microbial communities from Kakamega Forest, Kenya - Cu122 P3 (SPAdes) (version 2) | ecosystem: Host-associated > Arthropoda: Insects > Digestive system...
AGCGGCGGCACTCAAATGCCATTGCTACGGAATAGACGGCATTGTCGAGTTTGTCGAGGCCTCCAAAGAAAAAGCCAGGGAATATGGGGTGGAGACATTGTGTCACTTTGAAGTGGGCGATGTTCGCAAAAAAATAGAAGAATTGGGCACCTTCGATGTCATCATTCTAGGCGCCACCGGCCCTATTTTTGAGGACTATTGCACAGCGCTGACAAGCTTCTCAAGACACCTGACGGCAGAAGGAATTGTCATGATCGAAGAAGCCTATAGCACAACGCCACATCCATTCTATTTATCTCGAGAAGAATTATTAAAGCAATTTAAGCTGGCAGGAATGGATTTGATAGATGAAACTGCAGATAAATACAGCGAATTTGTGGACAGTGCTCAGGAAATAAAAAGCTTAACCATCCGATGCAACGAGCTGAAAACAAAATATCCTGACAAAGCATCTCTTTTTGAAAATTATGCAACCAGACAAGCCTCACAAGCCAATGCATTGGAAAATGAGACCATTTGCTCCGTTATGGTGCTGAAAAAGGCGCAGACAAAATGCGCATTTATTTAAAATGAATCCTTCATAGCTTTGCAGTTGGCGGCAGATTTCACGGATTTTGAAAATATGTTAGCAAAAAAATTATATGCTTGTCTGGAGAAGGACTTCATCAAACCTGGAATAAGCGATGATTGGTTTAGCTATATGCCTGAACTGGAGGGGTTTTTATGCGAAAGTTTCAAAAAATCCAGCATGGGTTTGGTTTGTGATTTTAGCGACACCATTCATAAGGTCTACACAGCTGTATTCCCATCTGAAAATGTTTTGCGAAAAATTCTAAATCATGCCGAAGAAGCCATGTTGTTTGTGCACCACGCTTCGGTTTGGGATTTGAAAAGAAACCCCCAGGGGTTCGGTTTCTACAATATGGACGCTTTATTGCTTGAAGAGATGAGGAAAAAGCGTATTTCTATTTATTGTTTACACCACCCTTTGGATAATTATTCTGAATATTCAACGAGCAAAACACTTGCAGATGCTCTTGAGATAGAAACCATAAAACCTTTTGCCCATTTCAGCGGCGCAGCCTGCGGTGTTCTTGGGAAAACAAAATATAACACAGTGCAGGAACTCCAAAAAAAATATACGGAGGTGGTTGGCCACGAAACAAAACTCTATCAGCATGGCGATGACAAGATGCTTGACAGTGTGGTTGCCATATGTGCTGGCGCCGGAATGCAGACTTTTGTTATACAAGAATTAATTGAGAATAATATTAACGAGTTAATAACTGGAATCACCTTAAAAAATGATTGGTCGACAGCCGCACATGAGCTTGCAGAAAAAAATCGAATCAACATCTTCGGTGGGACACACTATTCTTCTGAAAAATTTGCGTGCATCGCCATGTGTAAATATTTCGAAAAATTAGATCTGCCTGCTGAATTCATCGAAGATGCGCCTTGTTTTGAAGATATGTGAAACGATCGAAAATTCCATGAATACTCAATACATTATTATGGAAATGACTGCGGACTCTTTAAAAAACTCAAATGCCCTTCAAATGCTGTGGGACACATTTAAAGAGTTTGAAGCAAATAAATACACCGCAGAGGGGTTGAGAGAATTTCAAAATTATATAGAATACACTTCCATGAGGCGTCGATTGGAGAATTCAGAGCTGATGATGTGGGGGTGCTTTCACAATGGAAAAGCTATCGGACTTATCGCTGGAAGAGATCCCGGCCACATTTCATTGCTTTTTGTTGACAAACAATATCATCGACAAGGCGTTGCACGTGCTCTCTATCAGAAATTCGTTGAACATTATTCAAACTGCTCCGAAATATCTGTCAACTCTTCGCTTTATGCAATAGAAGCCTATCAACGCCTGGGGTTTGTGGCAACGGATGTCGAGCAACAAAAAAATGGCATCCGCTTTGTGCCCATGAAACATAAAGTTCGCTGAGCTGTTAACTGGGCAGGGGGCAAAAAAATGACCGAAAAAAAACGACTTGCCGAAAAATCCGCTTGGCCCACAGAAGAATGTGTGCAGCGTTTCATGGGGAAAGAGGCATGGGCCCGTCTCATGCGTTTCGAGGACATGCTTCGGGAGCGCTATGCCTTAACCCGTGAAATGAAATTCCCCTTCGGAAACAGCTATGGCTGGGGTTTTCGCTATGCCCATAAAAAAACGCTGTTGTTATATGTATTTTTTGAAGAAGGCGGGTTTTGCTGCACCCTCTCCATCCGCAGCGCAGGGGCGCCCAAAGCAGAAGCCATTCTGAATGATTTGAGGCCAGAAATTCAAACGCTCTGGAAAAACCGCTACCCTTGTGGCCCTGAGGGGGGTTGGATTCATCTTTCCATTGTCAATGATGAGGAGTTGGCGGATTTTGTTCGGCTGATCGAAGTGAAAGTGCGGCCTAAGTCTTTGAGAAGCGATGCTTGGGTTTCCATGCCCTCCCCTCACTCATCATTCAATCAGAATGCTGCACATCAAACCGAAAAAGACGAATCGGGAGATGTTGAGAATATCTTTCAAAATCCTGATCTGTAGAAAAGATTAACAAGTCATTATTTGCGGCAACAGCGCAAATCAAAAAGTCAACATGCGAGCCTTGTATGCCATGAAAACGGCAAATATTATAAAAAAGGGCTGCTGTTTCATAATCTAAAGTGCGAACAGGCAAATCATCAAAATGTTCCAGTCTTGCCTTAAGACTCAAAAATGTTTTTTCATTTGAAATGCCAGATAACAATTCCTGACGCACCGGACCTATCAGCACAACCAGGGATGAGAGGATGAGTTCAGCCAACTTTTCAGCTTCTGCGCTCGGTTCTTTGCGGCGTAACGCCAGCGACCAAACAGAGGTGTCCACCAGCACCTTCATGAGCGACGTCGCCTCACCTCTTTGTAGTCATAGTTAGAGTCATATTCGACTTCGCCAAAAAGCTCAATAATTTCCGCTGCTTTTCGACGCTTAATAAACTCTCTCAAAGCCTGATTCACAGTGTCTTTCTTGCTTTTCAGACCGCCCACTTTGAGGGCAATCTCCATCAGTTCGCCGTCAATAGCCAAGTTAGATGCCATGCAGCTCTCCTCTCTGTATGTGTAGCATTCTACACAATGGCATGTGTAAAGTCAAGAGAGATTTTTCTATCCAGCCCTCAAATCATCCCCGCTGGTAAAATCCATATGTTGTCTTGCAGGGGCAGGCGCTCTTTGGCCAAGCAAATAACGGCGCCAGGGCCAACTTTTTTGCCTGGAATATTTTCAAGACAATGAAAGGCGCTCACCATCGACTTCTTTGGATCGCTGGTTGTCTTTATCTCTATCGGATATAATACATCACCGTCTTCAATCAACAAGTCAATCTCTTTTTTGTCAATATCTCTATAATAATAAAGCGGTGGTTTTGTCACCCCATCGTTATAATAACTCTTCAAAATTTCAGAAAACACAAAACTTTCAAACATTTGGCCCCACATGGCACCGTTTGTCAGTTGCTCCGGCGTGTTCCAACCCAACAGCCACGAGGCCAGCCCTGTGTCGAGAAAATATAACTTGGGTGTTTTGAGCAAACGTTTATTGAAATTTGTATAATAAGGTTCCAGCAAATAAACCAGCCCACCAGACTCTAAAACAGACAGCCACGCCCGCACCGTCTTGACGTCTCTGGAACAAATTTCTGCTATTGTTCTCAAATTCAACATTTGTCCTGTGAGCGAAGCTGTGGCTTTCACAAATTTGATAAATGCCGTCTCATCCTGTATATTGAGAACATCTTTAATATCCCTTTCAATATATGTCTGAAAATAGGAGCTATAATAATCCGCCCAGTCGCTCAGACTGCTTTGGGTTTCATAGAGTTCTGGAAAAAACCCTTTGTGAATGCAAGAGACAAGTTGTGCATAATCCCATTCAAAACGGGCTGTTCTCATCCCTTCCATATGCGCAACCGTGGGTACAAACGGTTTGCGATAGGCCATTTGCGCAAGTTCTCGCATGGAAATTCCGAGCAATTTTATAATGCCTGCACGACCGGCCAGCGTTTCACTGACGTTTTTCATCAACTTCAGGCTCTGTGAGCCTGTGAGATAAAACTGCCCTTTTTTCTTCTCTTCATCCACAATGTCTTTGATATAATCAAACAATTCCGCCGCCTTTTGAATTTCATCCACAATCACCGGCGGTTTGTGCATCTCAAAAAACAGTGAAGGGTTCCCCTTGGCGCTCTCCCGAACGAGCGGACGGTTTAAAGCAACATAGCGAATGTCGCGGAACACCTCTTTCAACATGGTGGATTTGCCGACCTGACGCGCGCCCGTCAAAATAAGCACTGGTTTTCGCTTGGAAATTCGCTCTACGACTGTCTCTATATGCCTGTGGTAATACATGTTGAAAAACCCCAAAGTCCGAGTTTTATGGAATCCAATTCCAAAATACTCGGGCTTTGGGGTTTTGTCCATTCATTTTGCTGGCTCCACCCCCTTGGGCCTTCACAAGGCTGCTTTCTCCCACTTTCGGCGAAGCTGCCTCCTTTTATGGCTTATTTTAGCTTTCGTCGACTTCCTTTCATTTAGTGCTAGACTATAAGGCCACGAAAGGCCATTTTGCGGCCCTCCTTTTTCCAATTCAGCATTTCCTTTTTTCCGCTCAGCACTATGTCCACCCACTTGCGTATTGGTATTGATGTAGGTTCTACCACCATTAAAATTGTTGTCCTCGATCAGGCGCAGCACCTCCTCTATAAGTCCTATACGCGCCACCTCTCCGAAGTTCGCCAGACGGTGGCCGACAGCATGGCGCAACTGCGTCAGTGTGGTTTATTGTCTGATAATGCCTTGGCAACACTGGTCATTACGGGTTCCGGCGGCCTTGGCATTGCGGAAATTGCTGGTTTTCCATTTGTGCAGGAGGTGATTGCCTGCACGAAGGCCGTTGAAACTTTGGCGCCGCATACCGATGTGGCCATAGAGTTGGGGGGAGAGGACGCCAAAATCACCTTTTTCACCGATGGTGTCGATCAGCGGATGAATGGCGCCTGCGCTGGCGGCACCGGCGCATTCGTCGATCAGATGGCGAGCCTTTTGCGCACGGATGCCATCGGCCTCAACGAGTTGGCGAAGGAAGCGAAAAACATCTACCCCATTGCGGCGCGTTGCGGCGTGTTTGCGAAAACCGATGTACAGCCCTTGCTGAATGAAGGCGTGGCGCGCGAAGACATTGCTCTGTCCATTTTTCAGGCCGTGACACACCAAACCATCAGCGGCCTGGCCTGCGGCCGAAAAATAAAGGGGAAGGTGGCCTTCCTCGGAGGGCCGCTGAATTTTCTGCCTGAGCTGAAAAAACGCTTCATCGAAACATTGCAGTTGAGTGCTGACGAGGTGGTGCAAACAGAAAACAGCGAATTGTTTGTGGCCTTGGGTGCCGCGCTGCATGGCAAGCCGGAAAAAGCCAGGCCCTTTGCAGAAATTGTCGAAGCTTTCGAAGGGCTGCACAACAGAAGCCAGGGGGAAATTGCCGCATTGCGCCCGTTTTTCGCCAACGCCCTGGAGCGACAGGCCTTCCATGCGCGTCACCGCAAAGCGAAGGTGGCGCGCGGCGAGTTGGCAACATATTGCGGGCCGGTGTTTCTGGGAATTGACGGCGGCTCGACGACAACCAAAGCGGTGCTTTTGGGCGAAAATGGCGAGCTGCTCTATTCCTATTATGGCAGCAATGAAGGCGATCCGCTGCGCATTGTCGCGGCGGCGCTCGAGGAAATGTACGCGAAGCTTCCGGCAGGGGCACACATCGCCGCTTCGGCAGTGACAGGTTATGGCGAGGCGCTGATTCGCGAAGCCTATCAAATAGACTTTTCAGAAGTCGAAACCATTGCCCACTATAAGGCGGCCAGTCACTTTTTGCCCGGGGTGGACTTCATTTTGGACATCGGCGGCCAGGACATGAAGTGCCTGCGGATTAAGAATGGCGTCATCGACAACATTCTGCTGAATGAAGCCTGCTCCTCCGGTTGCGGCTCCTTCATTGAAACTTTTGCGAAGTCTTTGCAAATGCCCATCGACGCCTTCGCCAAAGCGGCGCTGAATTCTCAAGCACCGGCGGACTTGGGCTCTCGCTGCACCGTCTTCATGAATTCGAGTGTCAAACAAGCGCAAAAAGAAGGCGCTTCGGTTGCGGACATTTCAGCGGGGCTTTCTTATGCGGTGGTGAAAAACGCGCTGATTAAGGTGATGAAAATACGCAACCCGCAAGAGCTCGGTGAAAAAATTATTGTCCAGGGCGGGACTTTTTATAACGACTCTGTGCTGCGTGCTTTCGAGCTCATTTCAGAGCGGGAAGCCACAAGGCCCGACATTGCCGGACTGATGGGCGCTTTCGGCTCAGCGCTGATTGCCAAGGAGCGCTGGCAAAGCACCCATACCTCCACCACGCTGAACCCTGAAGCCTTGCAACAATTTTCTGCAAAACAGTCCATGGTGCGCTGCGGCCAGTGCACAAACCGCTGCGCAATGACGGTCAACCGTTTTTCCGACGGCCGCAAATTCATTTCCGGAAACCGCTGCGAGCGCGGTTTGGGCAAGAAGAAAAACGGCCATGGGTTGCCTGACTTGTTCGCCTATAAATATGAGCGCGTCTTTAACTATGAGCCGCTGGAGGAAGGAATCCGCGGCACCATGGGAATTCCACGCGTCCTCAACATGTTTGAGAATTATCCGCTGTGGTTCACCTTCCTGACAACACTGGGCTATCGCGTTGTGCTTTCGTCGCCCTCCTCCAAAGCCATCCTTGAGCAGGGACTCGACACGCTGCCTTCGGACTCCATTTGCTACCCAGCCAAACTGGCGAACGGCCACATCGTCGACTTGGTGCAACAAGGACTCAAAACCATTTTCTATCCCTGCGTGCCTTATGAGCACAAGGAATTCGCCGACAGCGACAACCATTTCAATTGTCCCATTGTGACTTCTTATCCGGAGCTCATTCGCAACAACATCGACTTGCTCAAGGAAAACAACGTCCGGTTGATTCAGCCTTTCATGTCGCTCGAGGACAAAGAAAAACTCGCCAAGCGCCTTGTGCAGGTGTTTGAGCCTTTCGGGATTATGGCGGAGGAAATCCACCAAGCTCTCGAGGCCGGCTGGAGGGAGCAGCAGCGTTTCAAGAGAGAAATCCAGCAAAAAGGGGAGGAGGTTTTGTCCTGGATGGAGGAGACCAAAACCCGGGGTATTGTCCTGGGGGGGAGGCCGTACCATATCGATCCGGAAATCCACCACGGCATTCCACAAGTGATCACTTCTCTGGGCATGGCCGTGCTCACCGAAGACTCTGTGGCGCACCTGGGCAAACTCGAAGAGCCCCTGCGCGTTGTCGATCAATGGATGTACCATGCACGCCTCTATCGCGCCGCCGCGCTGGTGTCGGCGCGACACAACCTGGAGCTCATCCACCTCAATTCCTTCGGCTGCGGACTGGACTCCATTTCGACCGATCAGGTCCAGGAAATCCTCGAAGCGCGCAGCAAAATTTATACAACCATCAAAATCGACGAAGGCAACAACCTGGGCGCGGCGCGCATCCGCATCCGCTCGCTGAAAGCGGCGCTGAAAGAGCGCAAAACCCAGCTGGGCCATGCGCTCCCTTCCAAATATCAGCGCCGGCTTTTCACCAAAGAAATGCGAGCGACGCACACCATTCTTGCGCCGCAAATGTCGCCCATTCACTTTCAATTTCTGGAGCCGACATTCCAAGCCTTCGGCTATCGCTTCAAAGTCCTCGAAGAAGTCGGCCCGAGGGCGGTTGACGAAGGGCTGCGCTATGTCAACAACGATGCTTGCTATCCAGCCATCGTCGTCGTCGGACAACTCATTGAGGCGCTGAAGTCCGGCGAACACGATCCAAAGACAACGGCGGCGCTGATTGTGCAAACCGGCGGCGGCTGCCGGATGACCAACTACATCAGCTATTTGCGCAAGGCCCTGCACGACGGCGGTTTCCCCGAGGTGCCGGTGGTGTCGCTCAACGTGCTGGGCATGGAGAAGAACGCCGGTTTCAAGCTGACTTTGCCCCTGCTCGGCCGAGTGATGATGAGTGTCGTCTATGGCGATTTGCTGATGCAAACCCTGTTTCGAACGCGCCCTTATGAAAAAGTGCCGGGCTCGGCAGAAGCGCTCTATCAACATTGGGCAGCGCGCTGCAAAGAAGCGCTCTTCAAAGGCGACTTTGCAACGTATAAAAAAAATATTGCCGGCATCGTTCGCGACTTTGACTGTCTTGAGCTTATTGAGCAGCCAAAGCCACGCATTGGACTTGTCGGTGAAATTTTCGTGAAATTCCATCCGATGTCCAACAACGATCTGGTCAGAACAATCGAAAAAGAAGGCGGCGAAGCCGTCATGCCGGGGCTGATGGACTTCCTTTTGTATTGCGCTTCTGATCACGACTTTGGCCATCGCTTTTTGTCAAAAAGCAGGCTGGCGGCCTTTGTCGGCAATGCAGCCATTAAGGCGATGGAATTTTATCGGCGCGACATGCGCAAAGCGCTGTCACAAAGCAAGCGCTTTGGCTCGCCGCACAGCATTGAAGAGCTGGCCTTCGGCGCTCAACCCATTTTGTCGCAGGGCAACCAGAGCGGAGAAGGCTGGTTTTTGGCAGCAGAAATGGTGTCGCTGATTGAGCAAGGCACACCCAACATCATCTGCATGCAACCTTTTGCCTGTCTGCCCAATCAGATTACGGGGAAAGGGGTGATAAAGGCGCTGAAAGCACGTTATCCACACGCCAATATTACCGCCATCGACTATGATCCGGGGGCCTCGGAAGTCAACCAGCTCAATCGGATTAAGCTGATGTTGTCGGTGGCGTTTCGCAATATGGAGAAGGCAGCGGAAGCCGCATATAAACAAGCCATCGCTTAGATCTCTTCCACTTTGACATGTGAAATACCTGTCGGCGTTTCAAAATAGCCTTGCTTTTCGAAACAGCCCTGCAAGACTTGGACACACCCACTTATGAAAAAATTACTCAAAATTTTCGGCGTTCTTTTGGCGTTGTTTTTGCTGGCACTGATCGTCCTGCCCATTGTTTTTAAGGACAAAATCAAAGGTTTCCTCCTTGCGGAAGCCAACAAAAACCTCAATGCAAAAGTGCATTTTGAATCGGCCGACCTAAGCTTCTGGAAGGACTTTCCGCACCTCAAAGTGGCCATCCAAGGTTTGAATGTGTCGGGCGTGGGCGACTTTGCACAAGACACTTTGCTGTCTGCCGATGAAATTTCGCTGACGGTCAACCTGCGCTCTTTGTTCGGCTCAGACGGCTATGAAGTTTCTTCTGTCACCATCCACCGGGCGAATGTGAATGCCATCATTCTGGAGGACGGGCGGCCCAATTGGGATCTTGTCAAGCCCTCAGACGCTCCTGCCGTGGCAACCCAAGAGGCACCCGCCAAAGAGGAGCCCTTCGACTTTCGACTCAAACTGAAAAGCCTGGCGATTGAGAAAACCAACATCGTCTATGACGATCGGCAAGGCAAAATGTTGGCGGGAGTTGGCAACCTGAATGTGAATGCTTCAGGCGATATGACGGCCGCGAACACCTTGCTCAAACTCAAAACGGACATTGAAAAACTCACCTTCAAACATGAAGGTGTTGCCTATCTGAACGAGGCCAAGGCTTCTCTCAACATGGAGATAGATGCGGATTTGGCCAACAACAAATTCACATTCAGGGACAATGCGCTGAACTTGAATGCCATTTCACTGGGCTTTGAAGGCTTTTTTGCCCTTTTGGACAACAACCAATATGACATGGACATTCGACTCAAAACCGGAAAGCTGGACTTCAAAGAGCTGCTTTCCATGGTTCCTGCGGTCTACGCCAAAGAGTTTGAAAGTCTGAAGGCCACGGGAGAAGTCAACCTGGAAGCTTGGGCAAAAGGAAAAATGGCGGAAGACTTGTTGCCGGCTTTTGAGGCTTCGCTGTCTATCAACGAGGGGAGTTTCCGCTACCCGGCCCTCCCCAGGGGGCTGGACAACATCCACCTCTCCGTTTCCGCCAAAAACCCCGGCGGCACCGCAGATCAGAGCGTTGTGGAGATAGATCCGCTGAAATTCACCCTCGCGGGCAATCCTTTTTCCCTTCAACTGCACCTGGCAACACCCCTTTCAGATCCTGCTTTTGATCTCAAAGCCCATGGCGTTTTGGACTTGAGGATGGTGCGGGAGGTATTCCCGCTGGATGGCATTGATCTCAACGGCATCCTCCATGCCAACCTCAGCCTGAAGGGGAAGCTTTCACATATCGAAAAGGAACAATATGAGCAGCTGAATGCGTCGGGGACTCTGAAGCTTGGCAACATGACGCTGAAAATGAAAGACATGCCGAATGTCCACATTCGACAATCCACCTTCGCGTTTACGCCTCAATATCTCAACCTGAGCGAAACCGAAATCGGCATCGGCAAAAGCGATGTTACCGTGGACTCTCGTCTCGAAAACTATATGGCTTTTGCACTCCGCGGAAAAACCATTCGAGGCAAGCTCAACATTCGCTCTCAGTTGTTAGATCTGAATGAGCTCATGGGGCAGCCAGCACAGCCTGCTCCTCAACCTGCGCAAGCGGCTGCTCCCGGCGCACAAAGCACCATGACAGTCGTCGAAGTCCCCAAAAATGTGGATTTTGAATTGAGCACTTCGGTGAAAAAACTCCTCTATGACAACCTGGTTTTGGACAATGTGGCCGGCCAGGTGGGAATCCACGGCGGAAAATTGGATTTGAAAAACCTGTCTTTCAATACTTTGGGAGGCAGCATTGTGACCAACGGCTCCTACAGCACCGCGGCAAACCCCAAATCCCCGGATTTCAATGCAGGGTTTAAGATGAGCAACATCTCTTTTTCGGAGTCCTTCCGCACCTTCGTCACCGTTCAAAAAATGGCGCCCGTCTTTGAAGATTTGAAAGGGAATTTTTCGGGAAATCTTCAAATTGCTACCAAGTTGGATCAGACCATGACGCCCCTGTTCAACAGCATGCAGGGTGCAGGCTCCATTGCCACAACGAATGTCAACCTGGGCAACATAAAAGCCATTGCGATGATTGCCGACACCTTGAAAAGCCCGCAACTGAAAAACAGCAACGTCAAGGACTTGAAAATCGACTTTCAAATTAAAGAGGGCCGTGTTTTCACCCAACCCTTCCAACTCAAAATGGGGACCTCCACCCTCACCCTCTCTGGCAGCACGGGGATTGATCAGACCATTGACTATACGGGCAGAATCGCCCTTCCTGTAGCGGGCAAGACGAGCAACCTGGATGTGAAAATTGGCGGCACCTTTGACTCGCCCAAGGTGTCTGTGGATACCAAGGCGCTGTTGCAGGACACCACCAAAGCCCTGGTCAGCGAAGTCAAAACGGTGCTCAGCGACAAATTCGGCATCAACCTGGAGAATGCGCAAAAGCAAAAAGAAGCCATGGTCCGCGAAGCCCAAAAGGCCGGTGACAAATTGAAGGCAGAAGCGCGCGCTCAGTCGGATGCTCTGGTCCAAAAGGCCGGCAAAAACCCCATCGCCGTGGCGGCCGCCAAAAAAACGGGAGACAAACTCGTTCAAGAAGCCAACAAAAACGCAGACGCCATGGTTGCCAAGGCCAACAGGGATGGAGATGCGCTCATAGAAAAAGCCAAGCAAGCTCCCTGAATGGTCTTTTTGTCCCCTGGCGTCTTGAGGCTCGGCTTTGCTCAGAACCCCTTCACACAAGCCGCCGAAAGCAGGTGAAGAGTGCCTTGAGCGCAATAGGTGACACACCCTGAAGGAGGATTTTTGTTCTCTGGTGGACGAAGGTGAGGCTTTCGCGATGGGAGTGCACTTAAGTGCATGACCTGAGCGGAAGCCGAGGCTTCGTTCGCCAGAGGACAAAAGGACCCTTCAGGGATGGAAGGGGAATAACAGGGGTAAGGCCACCATCATCACTACGCCCAGCACAAGTTGCAAAGGCAAGCCGACTTTTACATAGTCGATGAAGCGGTAGCGGCCTGCGGACATGACGAGTGCATTGGGAGGTGTTGAAAAGGAACTCGCAAAACACATGCTGGCAGCCACCGTCACCGCAAACAAAAAAGGATAGGGACTGACATTCATCTTTTGCGAAGCCAAAAGCGCAATGGGCGCAAACAAGGCTGCTGTCGCCGTGTTGCTGATGAAGAGCGTCAACAAAGAAGTCAGAAAATAAATGCCCGCCAACAAAGCCAGCGGGCCATAGTTGCTGCCCAGAAATGCCGTTAAATGCGTGGCAACAGCAGAAGCAATGCCGGTTTTTTCGAGCGCAAACGACATGGGCAACATGGAGCCAAAAAGCACCACGCTTTCCCAGCTGATGGTTTTATAGGCCGCTTCCATATTGCGAAAACAGCCCACCAAAATGGTGAGCAGAGCGGCCGCCATGACGGCCGTCACCGTGGGCACCACGTCCAGAGCCATGGCCAGTACCATGCCGACCATGATGGTGGCCGCAATGGGCGCTTTGTGATCTAAGGTCAACTTCGAAGCCTCCTCCAAAGGCTGCCCCACCACCACCCACTCTGAGGACTTCTCTGTCAGGAGCGCTATCTTCCCCCACTCCCCCTGGACGAGCAACACATCGCCTGACTGCATGACTTCATCCTTCAAGTTTTGAAGAATGTATTTGTTCCTGCGTTGAATGCCCAAAATGTTGATGTTGTATTTTTCTCTGAAGCCCGACTCCTTGACAGGCTGGCCCACCAATCTCGCATTGGACAACAACACGACTTCAGCAATGCCGATGGTATCAAACCGAAGCTGCCCTGCAAAAGTCGGCGGTGCCTGCCCTTCTGCCTGGGTCTCAGCATCCATGAGGTTGAGTTTGTTTTCCTGGACAAACACCTGGACATGCTCAAACTCACCCAGAAGGTATAAGACGTCATTCTCAAGAATGATGGTTTTGGCATCGGCTATTTTCTGGTGAATGGATTTGAGAAAGGATTTTTGGGCCTGAATTCTCCGTCTGATCTCCAGAACGTTGACGGCATAGCGCTGGGAGATTTCGAGCTCTTGCAATGTCTTTCCGATGATCAGCGAGCCGGCCACTGCACGGACACGAAAAAGGTTTTGAGCCAGTTGATATTCATGGGCCAACTCGCTCAAGGACTTGCCCTTCTTCTTGTCGCCCTCTTCATCCGTTTTTTGAGAAAGAAAAATTCTGCACAAAGGCGCCAGAAGCAAAATGCCCACGACAACGCAAATGATGCCGATGGGCAAAAAGGAAAAGAACGACAAGCCCGGATTGCCTGCTTTGATCAACGTGTCGTTGATGATGAGGTTGGGCGGCGTTCCAATCAACGTCATCATCCCTCCCATGCTGCTGGCAAAAGCCAGCGGCATCAACAAACGACGAGGGTTGGTTTTGGCAGCCATCGCCAAACTCACGACAATGGGAAGCATGATGGCCACGGTGCCCGTGTTGCTGATGAAGCCGCCAATGGCGGATGTCACCAGCATCACCAGCAAAAAAAGTTTGGTTTCACTGCTGCCCGCCAATTTGAGCAACTTGCCGCTGATGGCTTTGGCAAGCCCCGTTTGAAAAATGGCGCCCCCCACCACAAACAAGCCAATCATCATCATGACAATGGAGCTTGAAAAACCCGAAAGCGCTTCTGTGGGCGTGAGAATGCCGGCCAGCATGAGCGTGAGCAGTGCACAAAGCGCAACCAAATCCGCTCTGACTTTGCCACTGACGAAGAAGACAATGGCGACAAAGAGCGTGGCAAGGGTGATGAACATAGGCTGTGGGTGCTGCAAATGGAGAGCAGAGGCACGCCCCCACCCTTTTCTGCCAATATACGAATGACTCCGGACAATCCCCTGCCTCTCATAAGGCTCTATTTCTTTCTATTCAAATGTTATTTTTCGGATGCTGTGGTTGTACGTGCCCATGTCTTTCGAAGGTTTGAGGATGGCTTCAGGGTGTTGACTCCATGAGAATTCGGCGAGTTCTGCGAAATATGCTAGCGATAGCGGTGGCAGCTGTTTTTTAGAGGAAGCCTGGATGCGTGTTTTCAAATGGGTATTTTTGAGTACATATTCTTTTTTTTCGTGGGTGCCCTTTTTAGCCCCAAGCCCTGTGGAGGCGGCTCCAACAGTGTCGACGCAAAAACCCACATTCAAAATATTCGTTCACAAAGCGGCGCGAAAGCTGGAAGTGTTTTCGAATGGGGAAAAAATCCACGAGTTCAAGGTTGTTTTGGGGACGGAGCCTGAAGGCACCAAGTTGCGCCAAGGGGATGGCAAAACACCGGAAGGCGTTTATTTTGTGCGCATCAAAAATGCCCGCAGCCGGTTTTACCTCTCTTTGGGTTTGAGTTACCCAGAGCGGCACGACGCCAAGCGGGCTTTGGCTGAAAAGCAGATCACCAAAGCCCAGCATGACAAAATTCTTCAGGCGCATGACAAGAAGCAACAGCCACCTTCCCATACGCCTCTCGGGGGGGAAATTTTCATCCACGGCGGGGGCGCTGCGGAAGGAAATGACTGGACACTCGGCTGTGTCGCGCTCGACAACCCGGACATGAAGGTGTTGTTTGAAAAAATTCCCCACGGCACCGAAGTGGAAATTTTGCCGTAAAAGCGCCGGAGTCCAAAACCTCATCCGCTCTGGACAGGAGTTTGTGGATATTTCAGTTGAGCTCAGCTACCTTGGGTCGCCACGAAATGGAGAGGGAGGCCGGCATGCTTTCATTTCGGATGCTTTAAACATTTTAAAAATTAAAATTCACCTGCAGACGGAAGGCAGCTTCTTATGAACAAAAAATTGTTTGCTGAGTTTTTTGGCACTTTCTGGCTGGTGTTTGCCGGTTGCGGAAGCGCTGTTTTCGCGGCAACGCACATTGGCTATCTCGGCGTTTCTCTGGCATTCGGCCTTACGGTGCTTTCCATGGCCTATGCCGTCGGACATATTTCAGGCGGACACTTCAACCCCGCTGTCACCCTCGGCCTTGCGGTGAGCGGGCGTTTTCAATTCGCGCATTCCTTGCATTATATATGCGCCCAACTGCTCGGCGCCATTGCGGCCGGTGGATGTTTGTGGCTCATCGCCAGCGGGAAAGCGGACTTTTCTGCTGCCGCAGGGTTTGCCTCCAATGGTTATGGCGAGCACTCGCCCGGCGGCTATGGCCTGCTGGCGGCGCTGCTTGCGGAAGTCCTCCTCACCGCCTTCTTCCTCCTCGTCATCCTCGGCGCCACCGACAAACGTGCCCCCTCAGGCTTTGCCCCCGTTGCCATCGGCTTGGTTTTGACGCTCATCCACCTCGTCAGCATCCCCATCACCAATACCTCCGTCAACCCTGCCAGAAGCACCGGCGTCGCCCTCTTCCAGGGAGGCGCTGCTTTGCACCAACTGTGGCTCTTCTGGGTGGCCCCCATCGTCGGCGCCATCCTGGGCGCTCTGGCCTATCGCCTTTTGCTTGAGAAAAAAGAAACCGAAAAATAGGGGTACGTATGCACAGCACAAGGTGGGTTGTCTTAAGCCTTGCCCTGGCAAGTGGGCTTGCCTGGGCAGACGAAGGCATGTGGACTTTTGATGCCTTGCCGAAGGCCGCATTGAAAACAAACTATGGCTTCGAGGCGCCCAAAGAATTTTGGGAGCACATGCAACTTGCCTCTTTGCGCATTGCGGGAGGCTGCTCCGCCAGCTTCGTCTCACCTCAAGGCCTGGTGATGACCAACCACCACTGCGTTGTGGACTGCATTGAGCACCTGTCTTCGCGCTCCATGGACTATGTCAAAAACGGCTTCTGGGCGCCCAACGCCGCACAGGAAAAACGTTGCCCGGACATGGAGCTCAACCAGTTGGTGGAAATTGTCGACATCACCCAGCCTGTGAAAGCGGCCACACACAACCTCTATGGCCCCGCCTTCAAACATGCCTTCAATGCCGTCACTTCAGAGTTGCAAACACACTGCCAAAGCAGCCCACAATTGCGCTGTGAGGTGGTGAGCCTCTATCGCGGCGGCTTTTATCACCTCTATCAATACAAAAAATATTCCGACGTGCGCCTGGTGTTTGCTCCCGAGTTGGCAATTGCCTCCTTCGGCGGTGACTTGGACAACTTCACCTACCCTCGCTATAGCCTGGACGTCAGCTTCCTGCGCGTCTATGGGGCCGACGGAAAGCCCGTGGCCACACCCCACTATTTCAGGTGGAATTTTGAAGAGCCTCGAGAGGGAGACTTGGCCTTTGTTTCAGGAAACCCAGGGGGGACCAGCCGACTGCTGACGACAGCGCAGCTTCGCTATATCCGCGACTATGCATGGCCGCGACGCATCGCCCGCCTTTCAGAGTTGCGCGCCATGCTTCAGGCCTATTCGGAGCAGGGCCCTGAAGAGCGCCGCACGGCCACTACCTGGTTATTTGGCGTCGAAAACGCTCTCAAAGTCATTCGTGGAAGGCATGCGGCTTTGGCCGACAGACATTTTTTCAATGCCCACATGGCGGCGGAGCGCGCGCTGCAGGACAAAGTCAACGCCTCCGCGGAATTGAAGAAAAACTATGCTTCCGTGTGGAGCTCCCTGGAAAACATTGTGGACAAACAAACGCGCTACGCCGCGGAATATGCCGCCATCGAAGACGCATTCAAAGTTTCCACTTTGTTTCAATTCGCCAAGGCGCTGGTGCGCGCGGCGGGTGAGAAAGAAAAACCCAACGCAAACCGGCTGCGGGAATATACGGATGCCAACTTGCCCAATGTTGAGGCCTGGCTTAGCAGCAATGTGCCTCTTTATCCCAAACTTGAAACGGCACTCCTGAGGTTTGAGCTTGAAAAAATGCGCGAAGCCCTGGGGGTTGATCATCCCTTGGTGAAAAAGCTGCTTGGCAAAGAAACGCCTGAGCGCGTTGCCCGGCGCCTGGTGTCCCAAACCCAATTGGCCGACGTGAAGCTGCGTGAGAAACTGTGGAAAGGCGGCGCCCAGGCCATCGCGAAAAGCAAGGACGCGCTCATTTTGTTTGCCGAGCTTGCGGAGCCCGAAAGCCGAGCCATTCGCAAAACCTGGGAAACCGAAGTCGAAACCCCCGCCACCCAGGAAAGCGAGCGCCTGGCGCAGCTTCGCTTCCAATTGTTTGGTACCTCCCTCTATCCGGATGCAACCTTCACCTTGCGCCTCTCCTATGGCCAGGTGAAAGGCTATGAAGACAATGGCCGCCCCATTCCACCTTTGACGCGCATGGGCGGCATGTTTGAGCGCGCAACGCCCTTTGAGCCTTATCTGCTTCCGGCCATATGGACAAAAGCCAAGCCCAGGTTGAACCTCGAGACACCCTTCAATATGGTAACCACCAACGACATCATCGGCGGCAACTCCGGCTCCCCCGTCCTCAATGCCCAAGGCGAGGTCATCGGCCTCGTGTTTGACGGCAACATTCAATCTCTGGGCGGCGACTACAGCTTCAATGCTCACGCCAACCGTACTGTGGCGGTGCAGGCCATGGGCATTGTGGAAGCCCTCGACAAAGTCTATGGCGCCAAGCGCTTGCTTGTGGAGCTTCAAGAAGCTTCAAAAGCAACGCCTGCCCCTCCTTAAAACAAATGGGCCTCTTCTAAGCGGGCATCGCCCCCGGGGTGGCAAACGACTGTCTCCAGAGGAGAAAAACTCTGCGCGAAAGCCAGCACCTTGGGCACATGCGCCTCTTCCGTCAACAAGACGGGGTTGGGCCCCGCATCCAAAGTAAACCACACCGGTGTGCCGCGTTGGCGCTCTTCTTCGAGGGCCAACAACAGGGCCAGCGTGGAGGGCTTCATATAGGAGAGCGGTGGCTCAGCTGCGAAACTCGTCGCGTGCATGCGCCAGGCGTTGCACTCAGCCAATGTGCCCAGACGCTCCAAGTCTCTTGCGGCAATGGCTTTCAATGCGGGCTGAATGTCCTCCTCGGCGGACTTTATCCACGCGGGGTAGTAGGGAGAGGTTTTCACCGCGCTGCGCATGCCGTCGCGGGACTTCACAGCCTTCTCTTCGCGACTCAAAACGACGGCCACCATGCGCAAGGTGGGCCAATGCTGCGGGGAAAAATGTTGGCGCGCAAAACTGTCTGCACCGTCTTTGCGCTTTCCGCGACACCATACGCATACGCCGCCTTGCACGCTGCGGCAGGCGGAGCCGGAGCCCAGGCGCGCCAACAGCGAGGTGGCTTCCACGTCCCTTGGCAAACCGGCCGCGCTTCTTAATGCCAGGGCCAATGCCGCAAAGGCCGCCGCGCTGCTGGCAAGCCCTGCGGAAACAGGAAAATTGCCTTCGCTGTGCACGCGCACACAACCCAGCGCAGACTTGCCCCGGCGAAGCTCATCCACCAGGGCAAGGACGCGCAGCCTCTCGCTGCCTTGTGCCTCTTTGCCGTTCAGCTGCACGCTGTCTTCTGGCGCGCCAAAGGCAACCGTCGTCTTCACTTCCAACGGAGCCAGCGTCACCGAAAGGCTGCTTTGCCAGGGCAGAATGAGTGCCTCGTTGCGCTTGCCCCAGTATTTCACCAAGGCAATGTTGGAATGTGCCACTGCCGTTGCTTTGCCATTCAGGTTTGACATTAAAATATCCTTTTTAGAGCATTTCTGGACTTGCTAACCGGCAGCTGAAACAATGCAACCCCTCCGCCCTTAAAACCTCCAGGGCGGCCTCGGGGTTTTCAAACAAACCCACCACCGCGCCCCCTTCGCCTCCGGCTCCTGTCAGCTTGGCCCCCAAAGCCCCCGCCGCCCTCAGCCTGTGTACCCTTCGCGTGAGGTTTTCAGAGTCCAACTGCATCGCCGAAAGCAGGCCATGGTTGACATTCATCAACTCTCCCAACAAGGCCAAGTCGCCTGCTTCAATGGCCACGCGCGCTTCTTCAACACAACGGCCTATTTCTTCAAACAAGCGCTCATGGTGCCCAGGCCACCTTTGCCGACGCTCTCTCAATTGGGCGACAACACTTTGGGTGGAGGCGCGTTTGCCGGCCATGCTCACCAATATGTTGAGGGGGACGGGGCAAGAAAGGGGGGTGGCTTCACCCCGGCAAAACCACAGCAAGGTTTCGTGCAAGCTGGTGGTATGGTCTACGCCCGAAGGACTTCCATGGAAAACTTTCTCCATGCACAGCGCCATTTCGGCGGCCTTCTCCAACCACAGCGCGCGTTCCTTGCCGGGAAAAGCCGCCATCGCCAGGGCCTTCGCGCAAGCCGTAGAAACCGCTGCGGAGCTTCCCAGGCCCGCGCTCATGGGCAAACAGGCTTCAAGGCGCACAGAAATGGGGGGCCGGCCCACACACTCGGCGGCTTGCTCAAAGGCTTGCTGCAAAAGCGCTGACTGCTTTTCGTCCAGGTTGCCGGGAATGCATATTCGGCAGCACTCCGCCGGCTCAACATGCGCGTATACGCCCAGCGGCAAAGCCGCCGCAATGGCCGGGTAGCCGTAGACGACGGCATGCTCTCCTAACAAAATGACTTTGCCCGGCCCAAACGCCACGCTGGAATTCATACGGAGGGGCCCTTGTTGTTCGCGCGCAAGGCGGCCAGAAGCACCCGGGCTTTGTCCACCTTAATGTCCTTGGAGGCCACCAGGGCCTGGGCTATGTCGGCCACTTCCTCCGGCGTGGCGCCCGCGGCCATGGCGACGCTGCGTGCGTGCATGGCCATGTGGCCGCGCTGAATGCCGACGGAGCCCAGGGCGCGTACAGCGGCAAAGTTTTGAGCAAGCCCAACGGAGGCCATCACCATGGCCAACTCGTGCACACTCTGAATGCGCAGAATTTTGAAAACAGCCTGCACGCCCGGGTGAATTTGAATGGGGCCGCCCACTGTCCCCAGGGCCAGAGGCAACTCTATGCGCCCTATCAACTCATGGCCCTCAAGGGCCCATGTGGAAAGCGGCCTGTATTGGCCGTCCCTGCAGGCAAAAGCATGGGCGCCCGCTTCAATGGCGCGGAAGTCCTGCCCTGCCGCTATGGCCATGGCGTCAATGCCATTCATAATGCCCTTGTTGTGGGTGGCCGCGCGGTAAGGATCTGCCATTGCAAAGCGACTGGCCTGTACCACCCCCTCGGCCACCGCCTCCCCTGACATTTCCGAAGTGCCCAAAAGCGACACTGGAATGCGGCACTTCGCCCTCGCCAGGCGTCTGTCCGCCAGGTTGGAGAGTATTCTCAAAAACACCTTCCCCCCCGTCAGCTCCTCTATGAGAGGGGCCACCGCCTCCGCCATGGTATTCACCAAATTCGCCCCCATCGCCTCCTGGGCATCCACCACCAGGTGTACCACCAGGAGAGGCTCTCCCCGCGGGCCCTCCGGCGCGGGCAGAAGCCTCACCTCCATGTCCTTGGCCCCCCCACCGCGTTTGAGCATGTTGGGGTGCGTGCTGTTGGCAAGCTCCAAAATGGCCTCTTTGTGGGCCAGCAATGTCCTGTTGGCTTTGTCGGGCGCACCAAACTGCGTCACTTGTACCTGCCCTATCATCCATGAGCCATCCGTTTCAGCTTCAAACCCCCCCGCCGCGCGTACCATTTTGGCCGCAAAAGAAACGGCGGCAAGCACGGAAGGCTCTTCGACAACCATGGGTACCAAATAGTCGCATTGGTTGACTTTGAAGTTGGTGGCCAGCCCCATCGGCAAGGAGAAAACGCCAATGGTGTTTTCTATCATCTGCACGGCTGTCCCAAGGCCAAGGCTCCCCTCGGGTTTCAAAGCGTGGAGCTCCGCCTCCGAAAGCCCCAGCAAGGTTTGTATTTTGGTCAAGCGCTCCGGAAGGGGCCATGTGTGAAAGCCACTCAAACGAGAATCCAACGCATTTTTGTCGTCCATCGGAAATTTTTTGCCTTCCATGTTTGCTATTCTTGCAATTGTTTCAGCCAGCCCAGCAACTGTGCGTCGAGGACTTTGGGTTTGCTTCGCAGCTCTTCAACATTCCGAGCGCCGCACAGCAGCAGCGTCTGTTTCAACGTCTGTTTCATCCGCCCAAGCAGGGCGCTTGCGGCGGCTTCTCCCCCCCCCATGACGGCTTTGAAAAAGGGCAAGGCCATCCCCGCAATGTTGGCACCCAGGGCCAGGGCTTTGGCCGCGTCGAGGCCATGGCGTATGCCTCCGGAGGCTACCAAATGCGGCATGGGGCCCAGCGAGTTTCTCACGGAGGCAATGGCTGCCGCCGTCGGAATTCCCCAGGAGGAAAATACCTCCTCCAAACCCTCTTTTGCCTCCTTTGGGTTGCGCAGCTGCTCCACCCGAATCCACGAAGTCCCCCCGAGGCCCGAAACGTCAATGCTTTCCACACCGAGAGACACCAGACGCTTGGCCACCTTCGGCGAAATGCCGCAGCCTGTCTCTTTCACAAGCAGGCGGCTTCCAAAGGCCTCCACCAAAGCTTCAATGAGTTTATAGCCTCCGCGAAAGTCTCTGTCGCCTTCGGGCTGTGCAAGTTCCTGCGCGGGGTTTAAGTGCAAGGCCAGGGCATCCGCATCAATCACCTCTGTCAGCCGACGTACTTTGTCAATGCCCAGCTCGGCGGCCTGGCGAAGCCCTATATTCCCCAATATCAACGCCGTGGGCGCGAGGTTTCTTACCGCAAAAGTGGAGGCCAGCTCGTCGCGCTCACCCATGGCGCGCTGGCTGCCCAGGCCCAGGGCAATGCCATGTTCCTCGGCAACCTGGGCCAAAGCCTGGTTGACGGCCAAGGCACGCTCTGTCCCTCCTGTCATGCCCGTTATCAACAAAGGCGCCTTGAGTTTTTTTCCAAACCATTGGCAGGACAAGTCCACCTCATCCAAAGCCATCTCCGGCATGGCGCAGTGTACCAGGTGCACACAGTGAAGAAGCGTCCTGTTGGCAAGCGGCTCCACTTCCTGTGTTGCGCAAAGCTCTAAATGATCGTCCTTTCGGCGCGCGGTTGTCTCTTTGGCCATAAGGCGCTCTTAGCAACTAAACATTCTTTGCTCAATCTCTCTTCGGCGCACGCGCCACAAGCCGTTTTCTCCTGGCCGCACAGCATGCCTCCTGGGAGATCGTCCGCACAAAATGTGACTCGTATGCTGTTTGCGTTGATGAATCCGGGCAGATGGGTTAGGGCAGCGTGGAATCCACTTTTGTTTTTCATCGACGAGGGGCTGTTTCATGGAAATTGCTCTGCTGATTTTTTTCGCTGTGGCTTTGCCCGTATCTCTCTACCTGCTGATTTTTCGGCCTGGCATCGCCAAGGCGCCTGCGCACAAACCGGCTTCCAAAGACGCCCCTTCCCCTGGGGAAGCGGACAAAAATGGGCCGGCCTCGCAACAAGAAGCGTTGAATGCCAAGGCGGCTGAGCTTCAAAAAACCAAGGGGGAGCTTCAAAAAACCAAGGACGAGTTGAAGCAGACCAAGCAAAAACTCTTTGAGGCGCGTGAAAGAAACAAACAGTTGGAAGCGGAGCTGAAAACCCAAAAACAACTGGAGCGCCAGGCGCTTCAGGAGACAGAGCTTGTACGCCTCCAGCTGGCAGATCTCTCAACGGAGCTCAACAAACTCAAGCTGGAATTGGAGACACAAAAACCCTCCCCTCCCGCTAAAATACCTGTGGCACCTCCCCCCCCGGCCACAGCCACAGAGCCTGCCAAGCCCACAAGCAAGCCGCCCAAGCAAATAAGGGAGCTCAGCCCTGCAGAAAAAGAGAAACTGGACAACGTCGAGCGTCTCATTGCTGCAGAGCACAACCGCGCCCAGGAATTTGAAAAAGAGCTCAAAGCCCTCAAAGTCCGCTTTGAGCTTGGGCAACGTCAACTCAAGACTTTGCAGTCTTCGAGCAAATTGCAAAAAGACAAATTCAGAGCGCTTGAAAAGCGACTCAACCGGACTTTGCTGGAGCGCGACTTCATTCTGAGGGCGATGCGCGATCTCGAAAACCGATGCGGCCTGCAAGCTGCCGTTGCGGAGCTTCCCAAAGAAGACTTTGCAGAAGACTTGGCCTACGAAAACACAGAAGACGCTTCCGGGCCGGCCCCCAGCATGGACGACATTTCGGAGCTTTTTAAACACACGGAAGACACTTCTGCGCTTGCCTCGGGCGCCGAAGAAGAAAGCGCCTAACCCGGTCTAACGCCAATCCAGAGGAAGTGTGACGGGCGCTTCTTTGTCCGCCGAGCGTACACGTTGCAACACCGCATCCGAAATTCTTTTGCCCAAAAAAGCTCTGCCAATCAGGCTCTTTGAAAACCCAATGGGGGCCAAAGGTACAAACTGCTTCTTTTGCGCATGAAAGAGCGTCATCGACAAATGAAAATGGTTGGGCTCAATCTCTTTGACAAACCCCACCAACACAAAGGCGGCGCCCAACTCTCTGGCCAAAAGCGCCAGACGCTCCACGGCCTCTGTATCCAAAAAAGGCGTCAGGGTTGGATCTGTCACAAAACCCTGCGGCAAGCGCAAGGTGATTCTGGCAAAAGCACCTCGCACATGCGCGCGCTCGGACTTCAACTCAACCGCCTGCCCAAATCGCCTGTCAAACTGGTTGCCATCCTCCACGGAAACATAGTGTGTCCCCTGGGGCAGGTTGGGCACAACAACCGGGGCTATGCCCACAGGTCGGCCATTGAGAGAAACCACAGCGCCTTCCGGTGACTCAATGGAGATGGCGCCTTTGGGTAACTTGCTTGCCCACAGCTTGGCGCGCTCAAACTCCCGTTCGAATACAGGCGGCAAGTCCTTGGGCAAGCTGTGGTCGGGAGCAAGCCTTGCCAATGTCCTCAAGGCAGCCCTGCCCTCGTTTTCCTTGCCATCCTCAACACTCGCCACGGCCCAGGCCATATGGGCATCAAAAATTTGCTCGAAATGGGCGCGCTCCGGGTGCTTCAACGCAAGCTCAATGGCCTTTTTGAAAAGCACGCGCGCTTCAGAAAAGCGCTTTTTTTCCATGGCGCTGTGGGCCTCCTTCATGGCGCTGGAAACCCCCGGGGAAATCAGCACTTCTGCAGGTTTCATCAGCTTTGGGATGGGCAGTAACTCCACCTCCTTCGCCTTGGACAATGCCTCCATCAGCTCCGCCTTCACCCCCTCCACGGAGTCCTGGATGGATGCTTCGCTCTCTATGAAAAACGCCGTCAGCCGCGGTTGGGCATAGGCTGACCATGCCCCTAAACTTCCCACGACAAAAATCCCCATCAACACACAGTTTCCCATAGAATGGACGAAGCGGAGTTTAGCTTTCAAAAGTCTTCCCTCCATACTTTTGCTCTCCATGCGTATTTCTCTTGCCACGCGAATATTGATTGGGTTTGCCGCAGTCCTTCTTGCTTCTAGCACAGTTTCCATCGTCAGCATCCTCACAATTCGTCAAAATCAGATAGAAACTCAGCTGATCGGCAACGGCTACCTGCAGCTGCTCAAACACCTCACAGATCTTCAAATGCTGCACAATGCCTATGAGAAAGAAACGGTGCTGCTGGCCGAAGAAATGGACTCCACACTCCGGCAACAGCTCGCACAACTTGCGTTGATGTATTTCCCGGAAAACATCCCCACACAACTGAACGAAGCCAAAGCCAAAACCCTTGCCCTGCTCGAGCTTGCGCCACGCTCTGAAAAACCCACCCTCGAAGGCTTCGGGGCGCGTTTTGAAGAGCTCCTCAAACGCTATGCCACCTATGAAAGCGACAGCAAAAAAACCCTGGGGCGCATTGTGGATGCCGATGAAAGCCTAAACCTCGAAGAGGCATTCAACCATCTGCAAAAGCAAGAGCTTGTCTTGCATGACTCTTTGCAGCTTCTGCAAAATGCCCTCTCCAACCATATTTTTGTCCGCCTGTCTCAAGCCCAGGACAGAGAGCAAAAAAATGGCATCCTCATTGTCGTCTTGTCCCTCACCTCCGTCCTCATTGGGCTTTTGGCCACCCTTGTTTCGAGGCGCCACCTTCGCCCCATTCTCACTTTGCACCAGGGAATGGCGGCCATCCGCGAGGGCGACTATTCGGCCTTTTTAGGGCTCAAAGGAGATGATGACATTGCTTTGCTCGCCCGTGAGTTTGATGCTATGGTTTTGGCCCTCAAAGAGCGCCAGTCCTTGCTTGAAAAACAACAATCCCAACTCCTCCAGGCCAAACAACTCGCTGCAGCAGGCCGCATTTCTGCCCAGCTGGCGCACGAGGTGCGAAACCCACTCTCCTCCATCGGTTTAAATGCCGAGCTTTTGCTGGAGCAACTCGACCAAGCCACTTTTTCAACACCCGAGCAAAAGACAGAAGCCAAGGAGTTGATTTTGGCCATCGTTCGTGAAGTGGATCGCGTAGCTGAAATAACAGAAGAATATTTGAAGCTTGCTCGACTTCCTTCGCCTTCTTTGCAACTGGAAGAGCTCAATGCCTTGACACAGTCCATCCTCCAGTTCCACGAAGAAGAATTTCGAAATGCAAACATCCGCATAGAAACCGCTTTTTTTCCCTTGCCCTTGTTTTGCAATGTGGACGACGCGCAAATCCGCCAGGTGATTCTCAACCTTTTGAAAAATGCCAAAGAAGCCATGCCGGACGGGGGTTTGTTGCGCGTGTCTACGCGACAAGAGGAGGCTTTTGTTCACATCTGCTTTGCGGATTCCGGCAAGGGCATTGCGCACAACATTCTTAGTGAAATTTTCAAGCCCTTCTTCACGACGAAGGAGGGCGGTTCCGGGCTTGGTCTCGCACTGTCCATGCAACTGCTCAGTATGCAAGGAGGAAGTCTCGAGGTAGGAAGGACAGGCCCCGAAGGTACGGAGTTTGTGCTAAGGCTGCCACGCGCGTGAATATTCATCCTCAAAAAATCCTTCTGCCCAACGGGTTGACTTTGGTTGCCTTGCACATGCCGCACCTGCACTCTGCGCTCGTCTCCGTCTATGTGCGCGTCGGCTCCCGGCATGAAACGGCCACAACCAATGGCATCAGCCACCTTCTGGAGCACCTCTTCTTCCGGGGAAGCAGCCGTTTTTCCAACGCGCGCGCGATGAATCTCGAAATTGAGCGGGTGGGCGGCAGTCTGAATGCCGTCACCATGAGGGACTTGAGTTATTTTTATACGGCCTGCCACCCCGGGGGTTTGGAGACGGCTTTGTGTGTTTTGGGTGACATGCTGACAAGCCCCAAGCTGTCCAAACTCTCTGTCGAAAAACAAATTGTCCTCGAAGAAATGTTGGATGAGGTGGACGACAAAGGCGAAGACATTGACTTGGACAATTTGTCGAAAATGCAACTTTTTAAGGGACACCCGCTTTCCTTTAAAATTGCGGGTACCCCTCAAAGCCTCGCCCATATTTCGAGAAAACAACTCCTGGCCCACTATGAGCGCCACTATGTTGCCGCCAATATGGTGTTGGGGGTCGCCTCCCCCCTCCCCTTTGACAAAGTCACCCGCGCCTCCGCCAAAGCTTTTTCACACCTCCCCCGGGGGGAGCGCGTTCAGGAGACGCCTCCCAAGCCCCCTTCCGTGGGGCCTAAACTGCTTTATGTGCCCAGGGATGAGTCTCAGCTTTTGTTCCGCTTAAGTTTTTTGACAGTCCCCGAAAACCACGAGGACCATCTCCTTTTGCACATTCTCCAGCGAATTTTGGACGACGGGCTTGCCTCTTGGCTTCCGTTTGAAGTCGTCGAAAAACGTGGGCTGGCCTACTCTGTGGAAACATTGCTTGAAGGCTTTTCGGATGTGGGCATCTTCAACATCGACAGCGCTTCCACACCCGCGCGTGCTCCGCAGGTTGTGGAATGCATCCTCAAAACGGTGGCCAAGCTGAGAGACTTTAAGCTCCCTGTTGAAGAGCTGCGGCATGCCAAGAAAAGAAAACAAATGCAGCTTGAGTTTGCCAAGGACTCTCCCGGAGAGCTCTTAAGTCGACTGGCTGCGACGGAGCTCTTTTATCCCCCGGAAAGCTTTGAAGCGCGCACCCGGCGCATCCGAAAAATCCAAACCAGAAAACTTGTCCACATGGCCAGAAGTCTCTTTCGCAAAGAAAACCTCTGGGCCGTCGCCGTCGGGCCCAAAAAAGCGCGCGCGGCATTTGCAAAAGCCATCCGCGACACCCCCATTCCCTATAAGTAGAAGCGGTCAGGGTGAGAAGGAGCCATCCCAGTCTTCGGGGGGGGGATGGAGGATGTAGCGTTCAGCGCGTTTGACATAGAGGGCGCAGACTTTGTCCTGCGTCTCCTCATGGAGTTTCTCAAAAAGCTTTCGGGCCAATTCAAATTGCCGGCCATAATAAAAGCCCAGTGCCTCCTCATAGCGGCCAAGCCATTCTTGCTTCGCCTTTAGGGCGCGCCCCAGCAATTCGAATACGGTGCATGGGGTTGTTTGGCGGGGCCATCGAATGCGATCGAGTTCTCTGAAGTGGAACTTCCCTTGCGCGCGGTGGGCAACCAAGCCTGTGCACAAAATATGCGCCCCATATTCAAAGGCGATGGACTTCAGTTTTGCAGCTGTGGCAACAGGTTCCCCAATGACAGAATAGGTTTGACGGTGCTCTGTTCCCATATTGCCCACCAATGCTTCACCCACGTCCATTCCCGCACGAAAGGCCAGCGGCGCACCGCATTGTGCTTCAAACTCGGGGCGCTTTTTTTCGAAAGCTTCCAACATTCTGCAGGCAGCTTCACAGGCAGACGTGCTGGGTTCTTCCACCGCAATGGGGGCTCCCCAAAAAGCAACCATGCCTTCACCGAGGTATTTGTCCGGTTGGCCGTCGGTGTCCAAAACAGCTTGCGTCATGTCCGTCAGGTATTCTTTCAAAACCTCCATCAAAGCCGCTGATGGAACTTTGCTCACAAGCCGCGTGAAACCTTCAATGTCAGAGCAAAACCCGGCAACAAATTTTTTCTCCGGGCCCAGCAAAACGGAGCTGTGCTCAATGTGCTGATGGCGCTTTGAGCGCCTTTTTCCCAAACTTCTGGAGCCCAGAGTGCGCACAACAAACTCGCGAATGCTTTGCTCCAAGCGCACCGCATAGCCTAAAGTTGCCCAATAGCTCGCAAGGAATGTCAGCCCCGGCGTCGCAACGGCAAGCCAAAGCTGCTGCTCCAGAAAAAGCGTTCTCGCCACCCAATATTCCAAGCCTAAGGTGGCACAACAAATGCTGAAGTTAAGCCACCAGCGCGGGTGTCGAATCCAATGTGAATAAGCAACCGCCAACAAGCTTCCTGCAACCCCAAAAGCGAAAGTCAACCAGATGTCGGAGCGGATGGAATTGCGCGTTATCCCCTCTTCGCGAAGAATGTTGGACAAGGACTGAGCGGTGATGGCGGCAACGCTCGCATCCCCGACAGGCGTCCTCAGGAAGTTTTTTTCTGCCACCTCCGAGAGAAAGAAAATTTTGGAAGAAAGCTCATTGTCATAGGGGCGCAGGTTTTGAGCGCCCACTTCGGCATTGGCCAGAATGTGCCAGGCAGAAATATAACGTTTGACGGTTCCGCGCTCCGGGTGAGAAATGCGCTCGGCATCCCAACGCACATAGCTTTCACCCAAGGGACTCATGGCAACGGAATGCTCTCCCAACCAAAGTCGGCCGTCTTTGTATTGCAAAGTCTTTGCCCCCAGGTACCGCATGGCCACAACAAGGGCCACAGAAGGCAACACCCAGGTTTCACCTTGTGCATCTTTATACCGAAGCAAATGCTGGGCGGAACGCACCCGCTGAGCTTGGTTTGTTTCAAACCCCACAAAACCAAAACGCACGCCTCGAATGAGAAAAGGTGCCAAAGGAATGTCCAGGCGGCGAAGCTCTCGAAGTCGGCTCACGTCCAGCCCTTCGACATGGACAGCGGCAAGGCGCAAAAACAACCAATGCAAGTCGACTTCAAAGGCTGTGTCCTCGGCATTGAGACGACGCGTTTTGTCGAGTTTGAGTCCAAGCTGCCTGAAAACGGCTTTTGCCTGCTCTTCGTTTTCAAAGCCTGCCCACAACTCCCACGTTGTTTCTTTTTCTGAGGCTGTTTCCTGGGGAAACAAAAAGACACCTGCGTTTTGTGCAAGCAGGTTTTTGACGCCCCTTTCGCTGCTTTCTAAATTCTCAAAGCTTCCCACATAACTCAAAAAGGGCCGCAAAGGTTTTTCGGGCAACAAGGGAAATGCGGTGGAGCCCCCAAAACTCAAGAGGAGGTTGTCGGGGTTCGTCTGCAGGCTTTTGGCAAAAAAACCATCGTCATCGAGTCCGGTTTGAGCTCCTGTCTGCATGGAAGCATTGCGAATGGATGCGTTGGAAAGCAAAGGCTCAATCCAAACCTGGGAAGCACCTTCCTGCAGGGCCTGGAGGGCCACTTTGCCATAATATTCTCTCGGCCAGGGTTGCACCGTCAGCATGGGCTTTCCACTCGCCCGTGCATTCGTCAGCGTTTGCTCGTCAATGCCCGAAAGCACCACCCGAGGCGTGCGCTGTAAATCGCCGCTTGCGGCCACACAGAAGAGATCAAAAAACCAAAGCTCCAGGCGCTCCAAACCATGCGCCAGGCGAAACTGCACCGAAGCCAAACCGCCTTCAGAGTCCGTGTTGGAGCGGGCAAGCAACAGCAAGCTTGCAACGCCGCTGATCCCCAATGCCCACAGAAAAGCCACCAACAACTTTCGAAAAAAACGGGCTCTCACGGGAACAATGCCACCTTGTCAGTCAGAGAAAAAACCATGGAGTTAAGGCTGCAACCTCAAATCCATTTTTCCTTCGTGCATCCATCTCAAAAAATGAGCCACTATCCATTGTGCTTTTGAAACCTCCAACACCGGACTTGCCTGTGCCTCTTCCATGGCCGCCTGCTCCACTTCCATGACGACACCTTTTTGTTTGAGCATCCACACAAGTTCTTCTTCGTGTACAATGGGAATTTGCCCCTTCCAGGGGGCGCTGAGTTTCTCCTTGTCGCCAAGGAGCTCCCGAATGCGAGGCCAGGGCGGCTGCTCGGTGGTTTCATCCGCATATAAAGCCTCCGCCACCTCCACCTGGGAAACAGAATCATCGAAAAGGAAAGCATAATGCGTCGGGACTTTGCCTGAAATCAGCCTGGACAAAAGGATCGAATCCAATTCGCTGATGCGCTCACATTGCAAAATGCAGCGCTCTTTTCCTAAATGGTGAACGGCAAGAGACAGCTTGGGGCGCACGGCGGCCAGTGTCTTGTCGACTCTGCGCACAATCTCCTGCTCAATCTCTCGCGAAGCTTGCTCAAAACAGCGCCTCATGTGCAACTGAGCACTCGCCCACATTTGAGAAATTTCACTCAAACGTTGGCGAGACTGCTCAATCAACTGGCCGCCTGGAGATGCCAGCAACCCCACGGGGGCCGCGGCATTCTCGCCCAAAGCCTCCTGCGCGTGCATTTTCTGAGCTGCGCCCAAAATAAACTCGCCATGCATGGTGAGGTATGCGCTCTTTTGCGCATGGCTTTGAGTGGCCTTCGCATATTCAGAGCGCAACTCTTCCCACGCCTGGTAGGCCGCCCCTATCGTCTCTGTGCGCTCCAACCAGGCGTGCACAGGGGGAGGCCAATCCTCAAGAGAAGGAGGTGTCAGGGCAAGCCATTCGAGCGCGCCTGCCTCATCCATTGGAATGTTGGGCCATCTCCATGTCACTGTGATCGCCACAACAGCCTGTGCGGCTCAACCGACTTTTGAGTTGGCTGCGCAGCTCCGGCCCTGAGCGAGGCGTCAGCAATGCCGCCAAACCAGCGCCCACAACGAGGCCTGCGCCAAACAACACCAGGCATGGCAACATCTTCTCCGGGACGGTTCGACGCGTTTCCAGGCCCACCTTCTCGAGTACATCATCCGCATCCATGGACTGCAACTTCTGCCTTATTTCTTTCCAATTCATATGTTCCTCCAAAACTCCAGGACGGCTTAGCCGCTCATCCTGTGTCTATCTGTTTTTTTTCAAAGCTTCCTTCAAAACAACATCCGCTGCACTCAATAACTTATCTTGAACCATGGGAAGCATGGCCACTTTTAAGCCCAGGCTGAGCACTCTCATGGTCATCCGGCTGTTCAGCCCGCCCCCGAGAATGTAGCCGGCACCGAAAGCCATGGCCAACGAAGCATAGGGACGCGTTCGTACATTCTCGCGTACAGCCTCGCCCAGGGTTTCGCAAGGTGTGCAGCAGCCGACCGCTTCTGGACAGTTTTGTTCTGTTTTCATCGCCGTGAAACCAACTTCCCGATGATGAAACCCACCGCCAAAGCCCCCGCGAGACAGGCCACTGGATTCTGAATCACCTTCGTTTTAATTTTCTCATTCAGCTCAGTCAAATTGTGCTTCACGCGGTGAAGCCTCTCCTCAAAATCATCCTGAACTTCTTCACTTGACATTTGCATTGTCTCTCCCATTCAAAAAACTGCAAAACTGTCTCAATTCCCTCTGCCCGACAACACCCCCAGCAGAAAACCCGCCCCCAGCGCCCCCGCAATCCAAAACCAGGGGGCACGTTGAACCCAGGTTTCAAATCGGACGGCAACACGGAGCTCTTCTTCCAGAACATGCATGTCCTGCAATGCACGCTCTCTGGCCCTTGCGAGGCTTTGCTTAAGCTCCTGCGTCGTCACGTTGTGAGGCTGTGTTTTCACCAACAAACGCTCCTTGTTCCTCTTGCCGGGTGCTCTGGAAGATCGCCCGGCGTGTCACAAACAATTCCTTCATCGTTTCAGGCACAAACTTCAAACTTTTCAAACGCCGCGCTGCCCATCCCATGCCCACCCCTCCCAGTACGAAATTGAACAGCCCCACCACCAACAGCGCCGCCCACATCGGCATGGACAACTGAAGCAAAAAAACCAAACTGATATTCACAAATACATAGCCGAAAAGCAATGGCAGCAAGCACAACAAAAGTCCCAAAAAACTTCCCAAAAGCGTGCTCAACTCTTCAGAAAGCTCTTTTTGAAGCAACTTGAAATGCTGTTCCAGAAGGAGGCTCAAACTCTCCAGCAAATTTTTAATGCTTTGTATAACCGCCATGCCAAAACCTCATGGGTGTGCGCTTTCAGCGAAACCACTTTTTAAAGTCGTCCAAAACTTCTGGAGGAAACGAGCCTGCCTGCACAAATACAACTTCTCCTTTGCGGTTGATCAGCACATGCGTCGGCAACTCTCGAATCTGCCCAAGCCACGTCTTCCCGGATTTCAGCCAGTCGCTGGCAACAACAACAGGAAAGGGAAACTGGGACATTTCAGAATACAGCTTCAGCGTCTTTTCTCCTTCTAAATCCATTCCTGCCAAAATAACAATCAAACCTTTGTCCGCATAGCTTTCATGCAGCTTCTGAAGCACAGGCATTTCCAAAAGACATGGAAAACACCATGTCGCAAAAAAACTGACCAATACCACGTTGTTTTCCCAGGGCTCCCCCAAAGCAGGCTCCGCCCCCACCCAACCCGGGCGAAGCTCTCGGGCGATGGAGCGGACATGCTCAGGGTTTTGGGGGTATGTGTGAGCGCAGCCTGACAGGCTCCCCATCAGCGCTGTCATGAGGGCGACAATCCTTGCACAGCCCATAAATCTCCATCTTGTGCGAAAGAATGAAAAACCCGTGCTGCCTGGCAACCGCGGCCTGCAAGGTTTCAATTTGTCCGTCTTCAAACTCAACAATGGAGCCGCATTGTGTGCAGATGAGATGATCATGGTGTGCGCCTGCAGCCTCATAGCGTGTGTGCCCGCCCGAAAAGTTGCGCGCCTGTACGAGGCCGCTTTCTGCAAGCAGACGCATGGCACGGTAGACGGTGGCAACGGAGATGCGTTTGTCCAAAGCGCGCACTTTGGCACAAAGCTCTTCTATCGAAATGTGGCCCTCTTCCTGAAAAAAAACCGTCGCGATGAGATCTCTTTGACGCGTGCGCTTCAGGCCGCATGCCGCCAGGTGGGCGTTGAGCTTCTCCAACTGCGAAGCTACTTTTGCCAAAATCGCTGCTTCCATGCACCTATTCCATCGGGCTCGTCCGGAGTCCCCAAGTCGATGCCGTCATTGAGATGAACCAAAGACGCATGCGCCGCTTTTCTCACCTGCGCAGAAGGATCTCCCAAGGCTTCAACCAATGCGGGCGCCCACCTGAGGCCCTCAGGGCGATGGCGCACCAATTCCGCGGCCAAAAACCGGATGCGCTCATCCTTGTCGACCAACAAATGTTCCATCTCATAGCTTGTTGCAACAACCGGGAACGCATCGGCCTTGTTGAGTTTGGGAACATTCATTTTCTGGGGCAGATCGAAAAACAAAACCATCAGGAATGCGGCGGCGATGCCTATATGCATGAACGAGCGCGCGAAGGAAGTTTGCTTCAAAACCACTTTGAGAATGCTTTGAGCTGAAAGGAGGACGGCAAAAGACAAAAACAACCAGGGCGCGGCACTCTCGCAGCTTGCAGGAAGTTTCCCGGGGTTCCTTTGCACCCAAAGAACAAAAGCCGCAGAAACCGCCAGGAGGACATAGGTGGCTTGCGTCAGTAACTTCATGCTGCTCGGAGAGAGTTTGAACATAGAAGCGAGCGGGACGATGAAAAATGAAAGAAAGCAAACAGACTCTGGAGGCTTTGTTTATATCCTTTTTTGAAAAACAATGCGGAGCAAAAAGACCATTGGGTTGACAGCTTTTAAAAACGGCTTATATCGGTCAGGTGCGCCACAGATGGACCCTTCAACAAAAACCGGGTGACATGCCTGACAAACCGGTAGCGCCTGCCTCTCCCCCCGCTCCTTCCTCGGGCAAGGCGAGCCCTCCGCCTCCTCCAACAACGGCGCCCCCGCCCGAGTTGCTGCCGCCTCCTGTCAAAACCTGGTCTTTGGGAAAAACCCACAATACCCCGCCGCCTAAGCCGCGGGGACGCTTTGTTCAGGTGGAGCCCGGCAAGGAAAACCTGCGCCTCCTCTTTCGCCCCGAAGCCAAAGAGCGCCTTGGCCTCCTTTTGGAAGCCTCCTGCTCCCAAGCGGAGTTGCTCTCCTTGTTTTCTTCTCAATTTAAGGGGGAGGGCGAAAGTTTGTCCTGGCAGGAAGTCGCTTCGGTGTTGGAATACCACGGACTCCTGGCGGCTTTCGAAAGCAAGGAGCGCGCTGCTCTGGAGGCGGGCTTGCTTCGCTTCCGCTGCTCTTTGGACAAACTTTCAAAAGCCTGGGGCATGCGCCCGGGCGCCTTGAAAAAACGCCTGGAGGAACTTTCTCTCAACGACGCATTCAAAAAACTTCGAAAACGTTTTGCAGCAGAAGTGTTGGATGCGCCCAATGTCAACTTCCAGCTGCGCATTCTGGCGCGGCCGGGCTATTTGAAAGACTTGGGCATCGCCTCCGCCCTTCAGCGGCAACTTTCTGCCAAACTCAGAGACATGCTGGCCCAGCTGCCTGCAGAATTGGAAATGCCCGAAATGCGACTTCGGGAATTGGCGAAAAAACACCGCCTGGACAAAAACTTGCTGGCTTCGGCTCTTCAACAACTGAACATCGTCTAACCTTTGTTTCTTTTTACCTGTCTTAACGTCATGCCTATTTACGAATATTTTTGTGAAGCCTGTGGAGCGGATGTGAGCCTTTTGCAGAAAATGGATGCGCCTGCGCCTCCAGCCTGCACAAGCTGTGGGGCCGCTTATGCCCTCAAAAAACGCATCAGCATGTCCGCTTTTCACCTCAAAGGCGGCGGATGGTATTCAGAGCTTTATGCCTCCAAAGCCAAGGCAGACAATGCCCCTGCGGACGGTGCGGCCCCCCCACCTCCTGAAAATAAACCGGATACCCCCGCCCCCAACCCTAAGGCCAAAAGCGAAGCGGCCCCCTCCCCTTGCGCCGGCTGCCCTGCCGCCTCCGGCTCGACGTGCGCCATGGCGCAAAAACCATGAGGCCTTCCTGGTGCCTTTTGCTTCCCTTAAGCCTTGGGTGCGCATGCCTTGCGACGCCCCCGCGCCCGCCTCTGGAAATGGCTGAGCAAGGAAGGCTGTCGCGCTCCCTGGAAAACCAAACCCGCTTCTTGCGCATCTCTTTTTTCGTCACCCCCTTCTTCGGGGATGAGAGCAAACAGCTCCTCTCCCCTACCCACCCTGACTGGCTCCACTTGCTGGAGGATACGGACGGCAACCCTGTTTCCCCGGGAGATGTGGAAGCTGTGTTGCCGGCAGGTACGCTGGTGCGGATCCTCAAGGTGGAATTCCCCTCCACCTGGGCCCTCCAAGAGCGCGTCCTGTATAGCCCCCGCTCCCGCCCCTGGGTGTATGTCACCACGCAACATGCTTCCAAGCCCCTCATCCTCGTCCTGAACAACAACTTCAAAGACACGAAGGACTTCCTGGCTGAGCTCAACCGCTATGTGACACCGCTCAACCCTTCCATCTTCATGGCGGAGCTTTCCGTGGATGAGCAAAGCGCCATTCGCACAAAAGAGGCCCTTGTCGGCATGGGTGCAGAAGCACTCGAAATGGCTCTGGGCTACCCGGAAAGCAAAACCATCCTTTTTGAAGGCGAGCAAAAAACAGAAACCTGGGTTTGGGGCGGCGGGAAAAAAACCGTCACCTTGCGCGCGGGGCGCGTTCAATAGAGCCTTTCAAGGCCAACGCTTTTTCTTGTTTTTTTTCTTCTTTTTCTTGTTCTTGGCTTCTGCCGCCTTGGCTGCGCCCGGCTTCACAAGCTTTGCAAGCTCGCCCATCATGACGGGCCAAAATGCGCCTTTGGCCAAGGCGTCCAACAATTCTTTCTGGTTGCGTATGGGCGCTTCAAACAAAGTGGCCGCATAGCCTATTTCGTCCAGACTCTCTTTGGCATCGCTGCCCCCAATGCCTGGAAGTTGCATTTTTCGGGCCGTTTCCAGGGCCAGCTCGTTCGCACCCAAACTGACACATGGGTTGTATACCTCAATGGCACACAGGCAATCCAAGGAATGAATGTAGTCGCGCGCCGGGAAAGGAAATTCCGGATCATAGGGGCGCGCCGCCACAATGGCTGCCCCCAGGGCTTTGAGTTTGGGCAGGCATTCTTCCACACTCCAGGGCTTTTCCCGGTTGCTGCCCCACATTTGCACAGGCTCGGGCGCCGACAGCGGGTTTTCAAAAAAGCAAATGTATTGGCCCCTGTCTGTGTCGAGCTCCATCCCGACAAAAACTTTCACTTTCGACGTCTTGCCCAAGTCCAACAATTCTTCGCAACCGTCCTGGGTGTTTTTTTCTGTGAAGGCAACCCCGTCGAGGCCGTGCAATTCAGCCCGGGACAGCACCTCTTGTGGATTCAGGGAACAGCCACGCGTCAGATAGGAATGAGCATGCAAGTCAATCAACATAAAAAACCTTTATCAAGCTTTTGACAATCCACCCAAGGCCTGTCATAAAGCACTTATGTTCACGGGCGTGAAGGTTTTTTCTGCCACCAAGGCGAAAGAACGAGAAGAATTGGGAGAAAACATCTCCCGCTGGATGAGAAGCAACCCTGATCTTCAGATTGTCGACCGGGAAGTGCGTCAGTCGAGCGACAATGAGTTTCATTGTTTCTCGGTGACCCTCTTTTATAAAAGGCGCGAACCTTTATAGCGCGTCGCCGACTTCTGCCCGGCCCATTTCTGCCTGGCCAAACTTTTGCCTGTAGAGGCGACGAAGGAGACTTAAACGATGCTGGAGAGTCTTTGTCGGTTGCGCCATGCAAATCCACATTCCTTTTTGGGCCGCCACAGCGAGCCTGGGGAAATTTGGATTCGCGCATGGCGGCCGGATGCTCATGCGATAGAGCTTGTTGTCGGCGAACACAGTTTCCCTATGCGGGCTGTGGCGCATGGCCTTTTTGAATACGTCTTCCCCGAAACCTCCGCCCCCTCCCACTATTGCTTTCGCATCCACCGCCATAACCACCAAGTCCTCCTCACGGAAGATCCTTATCGCTTCCTCCCCTTCTGGGGAGATGTGGACTTGCACCTCTTCGGAGAGGGCTCCCACCAGCAACTCTGGAAAAAAATGGGGGCCCACTTCCTCGAAGACTTTTTTGGCGCAAGCGGCGTGGTCTTCTCTGTCTGGGCCCCCAATGCGGAAGGCGTCTGTGTCATTGGGGACTTCAATGACTGGGACACGCGTGTCCACCCCATGCGCAACATGGGCATCTCCGGAATTTGGGAATTGTTTGTTCCGGGAATTCTTCCTGGGACAAAATATAAATTTCAACTCCACCTCCCCGGGGGAGGAACACACGCCAAGGCAGATCCCTTCGCTTTCCAGTTTGAAGTGCCCCCGAAAAACGCTTCCATTGTCCACCAAAGCCATTATGTCTGGAATGACGCCGCCTGGCGCAAAACCTTGCACCAACAGCTGCGCTCAGACAAACCGCTGTCCATTTATGAAGTCCACCTGGGCTCGTGGCGCAAAATTCCCGAAGACGGAAACCGCGCCCTCTCTTTCCGGGAAGCGGCCCACGCTTTGGCCGAATATGTCAAAAACCTGGGCTTCACGCATGTGGAGCTCATGCCTGTCACGGAATACCCTTATGGCGGAAGCTGGGGCTATCAAGTCAGCGGCTATTTCGCGCCGACTTCGCGCTTTGGTACCCCGGATGATTTTCGGTTTTTTGTCGACACGCTGCACCAACACGACATTGGCGTCATTGTCGACTGGGTGCCCGCGCATTTTCCGAGAGATCCTTTCGCGCTCGCACATTTTGACGGTACAGCCCTCTATGAGCATGCGGACCCGCGGCGCGGCCTCCACCCGGACTGGGGCACCGCCATCTTCAACTATGGCCGCCATGAAGTCCGCAACTTCCTCATCTCCAGCGCGCTCTATTGGCTCGAAGAATTTCACATCGACGGGCTTCGCGTGGATGCTGTCGCCTCCATGCTCTATCTGGACTATAGCCGCAGGCTCGGCGAATGGTCCCCCAACCCCTATGGCGGCCGCGAAAACCTGGAAGCCATCGACTTCCTCAAAGCACTCAACGAAACCATCCAACGGCGCTGCCCAGGTACCCTTGTCATGGCCGAAGAATCCACCGCATGGCCTCAAGTCAGCCGGCCGACTTCCGTGGGAGGGCTTGGCTTCACACACAAGTGGAACATGGGGTGGATGCACGACAGCCTCAAATTTTTTCAAAAAAACCCGGTGCACCGAAGCTACCACCACAATGAGCTCAGCTTCGGTTTGCTGTATGCCTTCACAGAGAATTTCATTCTGCCGCTTTCACATGACGAAGTCGTCCACGGCAAAGGCTCCCTCATTTCCCGTATGCCCGGAGACTTGTGGCAGCAGTTTGCCAACCTTCGGGCCCTCTATGCATGGATGTGGGCACACCCCGGGAAAAAATTGCTTTTCATGGGCGGCGAGTTTGCTCAATTCGCCGAGTGGAACCATGAGCAGAGTTTGGACTGGCACTTGCTCGACTATTATGGCCACAAACAGCTTCCCGATTTAATTTGGGAGCTCAACCGCCTCTATCGCGAGGAGCCCGCCTTGCACCAAAGGGACTTTCGGTCGGATGGTTTTTGCTGGCTTCAGGCCGATGCTGCAGACGTCAACGTCTATGGCTTTTTCAGGCGGGGGGACATTGGGCGTGAAGTCCTGTGCATTGCCAACTTCTCCCCCGTCGTTCGAGAAAACTACCGCATCGGCTGCCCAACGCTGGGGCGCTTCCATGAAATTCTCAACACCGACTCGGCTCGCTTTGGAGGCTCGGGCATTTCCAACGCCCCCCAGGATGCTGTCCCTACCCCATGGGATGGGCAGATGGCTTCGCTTTCGCTCACGCTGCCGCCGCTGGGTGTTATTTTTCTGGCGCGCAGTTGAATTATTTAGGGAGCGCTACGAGGCTTTTGCCTTTGGCGGCTAGCCTGGAGGCGAGGGTTTTGAAAAGGGAGCGCAGGTCCTCCAGCCGGGGGGCTTTGGCGAAAAGCTGGACAAGCTTCGCCGTCTGCTCCGCCAATGCGGCCATGTTGGCAAGCCGCTCCAGCTTCTCAGGGGAGGCATTTTGCGAAGCTAAGGCCATGGCTTTGGCTTTCTCAAAGTCGCCGCCAATACGGCGGATGAAAACATATTCGCGCGCCTCCAAAACACGACGCGCCATTTTGATGACGTCCGTCTCCGCTTTGTAGCGCCAGGCAATCTCTCCCTTCTCCCTCACGCGAATGACGACTTTCCAGTGCTCCAAGTCCCGAAGCAACATGGAAACGCCGCCTTTGGAAAGCGCCAACGCCGCTCTCATTTCCGCTGCGGACAAGGGTTGGTTGTATAAATACAGCAAGGCCCATACGCGGCCCAGGTTTTGTTTGAATCCCCAAAAGTCGATGACGTCCCCCACGGCATCCACTGCAATGTTTTCCCATTCCTGCAAACGTATGCGCTCAGGACGCGTCTCCTGGGTTGGACGTCTCACGCGGCCCCTCGCTTGGAAAGCATGTTTTTGGCAAACTGTCTTGTCCACACAACGAGTTGGGCGCCGCTGGGCGTATGGGCATAGTCGCCGAGCAAGGCCAGGGCCTCTTCCATTTCGCGCTCCATGAGCTCTACGGCCTCATCCAATACCCCGGAGCACATGACGGCCAGCCCGAGCTCTCGCGTGCGCTCGCGCGTCACCGTCGGAAAACCCCAGGCTTCTTTGAAACGCTTCATGACGGAGGGGTTTCTCTGGGCCGCCAACAAAACCAGCAGCGAAGGTGTCTTGGACTGAATGTCGGCAAATTGAGGTTTGCCTTCGTCCACGCCCGTAATGTCTTTGACGTCATCGGCCATCTGAAATACCACGCCCAGCTTGCGGCCAAAGAGATCAAACTGCGCCTCGGTAGCCGGGTTTTGCGCCAAAATGGAGGCCGCCACACCGCACCAGCCAAACAATGCCCCCGTCTTCCCCTCCGCAATGCGTTTGAGCTCCTCCACCGAAAGCAGCAAATTCCCCCTCGTCTCCACTTCCGCAATCGCCGCGTGCGTCATCTCCGCCACCACCCTCAACGCCGTTTGCGTCAGGCGGTTGTGAATGTGTGTCAGCTTCAATGCCGCCCCTGACAGCATTAAGTCTCCCCCCATGACGGCCACAATGTTTCCCCAGCGCGCATTCACCGTCGGCAAGGCGCGGCGGAACATGCCGTTGTCAATAACATCATCATGCAACAGACTCGCATTGTGGATAAACTCCGCCGCCACCGCCACCTCTACCAGCCTTTCGTCCTCCTCCACCCCCAGCATGTCGCTCAATAAATGTACCAAAATGGGCCGCACATGCTTCCCGCGGACTGCAAAAAAATCACCCAGGGCATCCACCAGCGTTCCGTCTCCAGCCCCCATTTCCGAATCTCTCAGCCAAGCCTGGGACGAACGCTCAACACGCTCTAGAAAATCCTTCAACAACAAACCGGGAGTCATGGCGCCGGTATAGTTCATGTCGCCTTGAACTGCATGCAAAATATGCATGGCCGTTGGGCACATGACAATTTCACTCACCCAAAATGCAGACTTTGTGCTAGGGTACGTCAGGAATTCATGAAACTTTGGAAATGGGGACACAGGATGGGACATAGCATGGGACATGGGGTGAAGCATGGGGCGGGGCCGCGAAAGTGTTTCGCGAAGAGGTGGCGGTTGGGGGTGCGGGCATTTTGCCTGCTGCTTCTGGGCGCGGCGCTTGGCGCCTGCCCGTCGTCGAACCCGGAGCGCCCGAAAACTTTCCACGGGGCGCGTACCGTCTCCTTTGACAAAAACGGCGGTGATACGGAAGCGATGCCCGAAAGCATTACCCTTCACCCGCCGGCAACCACCCTCGGCAGCTTGCCCGAAGAGCCTACGCGCTCGGGGCATACATTCGGTGGGTGGAATACGGAGCGCGATGGGAGCGGTACCCCCTTCACCGCCTCCACCCCTGTGGAACCCACCATCCTCACCATCGTCTACGCCCAGTGGAAACCCCACCTGGGCCTTCTCCTCCCCCGTGACACGCTCAGCTTTTCGCCCATGGTGGACGGCGAATATGACGAGCGCTTCCCCGCCTTCACCGTCACGGTTTCCGGTTTCAAAAACGCGGCCGACGCAAGCAAGGCGACGCTGGAGGCCCGCGCCACTTCCGGAAACGAGCGACAATGGTTTTCATGGCAGGTTGAACACGGCCCCTATGCCGAGGGCGTCCAAACTTTTGTCCTCTATTTTGTCTATCGCGGCACAAACCTCTCAGAAGGCCCTGCGACGCTCAGCATTCAACTCAAAGACATTCCCGCGGGCTATGAATATGTCGACAGCCCCAAAACCCTCCGCGTCAGTGCAACGAATGGCCAGGACAAAAGCCGCCCCATTCCTGTGCACCAGGGCAACCTTGAGCATTTCAACCGCTATGCCAACACGACAGAGGGCCTCAAGCTGCACTATCAACTCATTGAAAATGTCAGCTTGCGCAAACCAGCGGCGGAAAAAAGCAACTGGGTGCCCATTGGCACAGCGCCTCATCCATACACCAACGTTGGTGCCGACAAACCCTTTCTCGGCAGCTTCGATGGCGGTGGCCACAGCATTTTTGGCCTCGTCATCTACGCCCCTGGAGACGTCTACCAAGGCATGTTCGGCGTTGTAGGTGAAGGCGCCGAAATCAAAAACCTTGGCCTGGAAGGTGGCAGCGTCAGTGGAGGCGGCTATGTCGGCAGCGTAGCGGGGAAGAACGAGGGCACCGTGCTCAACTGTTATGCCACGGGCGGCGTCAGTGGTGGAGGCGGTGTTGGTGGTGTGGCGGGATATAATTCGGGCACCGTGCAAGACAGCTATGCCACGGGCAATGTCGATGGCGGCAATAACGGAACCGATGTCGGCGGCGTGGTGGGGGGAAACGAAGGTGCCGTGCA